>ENA-ORDA01000008-ORDA01000008.1-marine-metagenome-genome-assembly--contig:-NODE-8-length-219227-cov-6.208925_pt1 | contig 219227 bp, 206 predicted proteins | sample MGYA00237778_ERZ508506 | MGnify/ENA primary metagenome ERZ508506 (study PRJEB26177, sample SAMN06267891) | marine metagenome | isolation source: Monterey Bay, California, USA | place: Pacific...
GCTTTTTCTACTATCTTCCCTTCGTCCATAAATATCATGCAATCTGCAACTTCTTTAGCAAATCCCATTTCGTGAGTTACAACTATCATTGTCATACCTTGTTTTGCTAAATCAACCATTACATCTAAAACTTCTTTAATCATTTCAGGATCTAGTGCTGATGTTGGTTCATCAAATAACATTATTTTAGGTTCCATACATAAAGCTCTAGCAATAGCTACACGTTGTTGTTGTCCACCAGATAATTGACCTGGAAATTTTTGAGCTTGATCTAAAATTTGAACTCTTTCTAAGTGTTTTAAAGCTAATTCTTCAGCTTCTTTTTTTGGCATTTTTTTTACCCAAATAGGCGCTAACGTACAGTTATCTAAGATCGAAAGATGTGGAAATAAGTTAAATTGTTGAAAAACCATTCCAACTTCTGCTCTAACTTGTTCTATATTTTTTGTATCTTCTGAAATTTCAGTACCATCAACAACAATATTGCCTTCTTGATGTTCTTCTAATCTATTAATACATCTAATTAGAGTAGATTTACCAGACCCAGATGGTCCACAAACAACAATTTTCTCTTTGGCTTTAACTTCAAGGTTAATATCTTTTAAAACCTGAAAATCACCGTACCATTTGTTTACATTTTTAATATTTATAATTGAGTCTGACATAATTTATCTATCTGTTTTAAATTTTAATTCTAATTTTTGACTATATTTACTCATACTGTAGCAAATAATCCAGAATATTATTCCAGCAAATACATATCCTTCCATTGAAAAACCAAGCCATTTAGGATTTGTTTTTGCTAAATTTAACATTCCAACTAACTCCAATAACCCTACTACAAAGATTAATGGAGTATCTTTTACTAAAGCTAAAAATGTATTAGCAATACCTGGTATTACTAATTTTAAAGCTTGTGGTAAAATAACTAACAAGTGAAGTCTCCAGTAACCCATACCCAAAGATTTTGCAGCATCATACTGACCTCTAGGTAAAGCTTGTAAACCACCTCTAATAACTTCTGCTGTATAGGCAGCTTCAAACAACGTGATCGCAACTATAACTCTAATCAATTTATCAACATAAGTTCCATCAGGTAAAAACATAGGAAACATAACAGCAGACATAAATAAAACAGTAATTAAAGGTACACCTCTCCAAAACTCAATAAATGAAAGTGATGAATATTTAACAACAGCTAAATCTGATCTTCTTCCAAGTGCCAACATCATACCAATTGGAAAACAAAAAATTAAAGAAAAGAATGAAACAATAAACGTTAAAGATAAACCACCCCAAGCACCTGTTTCAACCCACTCTAGTCCAAATTCTCCACCGGATATCAAATAATAGATTAGTAAAAATGATATTATTGGTAAAAATATAACATAGTAAAAAGTTAGATATTTTTTAAATTTTGGTGGAAAAAAATAACCTGCTGCCATTAATCCTAAGACAATAATAAATGTTGCATTAACTCTCCATTGCTCAGCATTTGGATACATTCCATACATAAATCTATTAAACCAAGTTTTAATATAAACCCAACATGCGCCTCCACCAGTACATGCTTCCTTGTTATCACCAACGAATGTAGCGTCAAGAATAAACCAATTAAGTAAAGGGGCAACGCTAAAAATTATCAATATAATTATACTAATACTTAAAGCTGCATTAAAATTATTTGTATTTATTTTTTTATTCAGTTCATCTAAAATTTTAATTCCAGAAAACTCTATTCTTATTAAATGAAGGCCAATCATTCCAAAAATTAAAGGTGTAAAGAAACTAATAAAACCAGGTAAAAAACCAGTTATATTTTTTTCATAAAAATTATTTAAACAAAAATCAATAATTCCTAAGAAAAAAAATAAAGCCCCAATAATAACAAAGAACTAAGGAGAAATTGCCACCAATTAAAATATTCTTGATTTAAAGCTTCTTCCTTTAATTCTTCTCTAAAAATTGGATTTTGGGGCGGTACATTAATGATAGTAACGTTTAACTTTCCACTATCACCTTGTGAAAGAACTTCTGTTAAAATTCCTTTTAATTCTTTCTTAGTTGAATGCTCTAAAACAGTAGAATCAACAATTGCAGAATCTAAAGGAGAATGAGGACTTTCGCCAAATTGAGAAAATCCTAAAATAAAAACACAAAAAAGTAAAAATATCGTTCCAATTATTTTTTTCATAAGAATCAAACTCCAATAATTTTAATATTATATAAATTTTCGATTTCAAATCTATTATTTCATCCTTGCTTTTAATAGAACTTCAAATAATTTTTTTCTTCCAATATTTTTCCAACTTCATTAACCACTACCTCGTTCACCTCTAACCAACCATCAATATGGCGAGTCAAAATCCCGATACTTATTAATCGTTGAATAATGAAATTAAATTTCTCTTGGAATGGGGAACCAAATAGTTTCCTCAACCGATATTCATTTGTCCTTTTTTCCATCATTAGAGTAGTCAGGATTATCGCTACATCAGGATTTAAAAAATCAGGAAACGCATAATTAATCGATGCTCGAAATTCTACCTTTTCCTCGCTCTTTTTATAAATTGAAAAAGACCACCTAGAGAGAGACTCTCCAATATTCCCTAAAGTATACCGGAATATGCCATCTGTCATTTTTTGAAACTCTTGAGGAGAGGGTTCCTCATTATTTTTGTTAACTAAAATCTTATGGGTAGCTCCATGCCTAATTAAGATCGCTTCTTTGATTTCTGCCGAACTCATTTTATCCAAGTTGATATCTGCTTGAAAAACTTTTTGTATTTCATGAGTTTTGTCCAAATGCGCCACCATCCAGTTCGCCATGGAAACCATAAAAAACATTCTTCCACCATGATTATCAATCGATTTTATAAGTGCTCTTACATTTTGTCCAAGTGGAATATTGGGATCACTCCAGTTTTCCAAATCATCAATCCAAATTAAAGATTGATCATTAACAGAGTACTTTTGGATAAAATCTATTGCTGCGCCAAGGTCATAGGTGGTCTCTAAAATTCGTCCTCCAACTTTTAAAGTAACATTTGGCAATAGTCGAATTGATTTTTGGGGAAAATGAAGAGTTGAAATATATTCACCAAATAATGACTTACCAGAAAATCGTTGCCCACTTAAAATTACTGCCCCTCGAAAACCTATTTTCCATTGGTCTACAATGTTATTAAATCGCTCCAATTCAATCTTTCGACCTACCCAAAATGATTTCCCCATATATCCTTTAGTCAAAAATATATTGGAATATTGATGATTACCAATAGGTCTGTTTTTATTTTGAACAAAGCGAACAATCTTTTCAGAGATACTTAAAGCATCTTCTTTTTCTACAGTATTTTTAAACTTTTGGAAACGTCTAATTTGCTTTTTTAACCAATTTTGAGTATTTAAAACCCATGGATTTTGAGTTAATCGGTATTGATTAATTGTAGTTTGCAATGGTATAGGAAGAAAGACCTTTTCTGTATTATAAATCTCGCTTATTTGAAACTCTTTAGATAACCTATCCTGAATAATTCCAGAAAGAGAATTTAACTCATTCTCCCATAAATTTGTTTTTTGCAAAAAAGAAACAATCGGATACCAAAATTTATCTTGCTCAAACCTTGGATCTATTCCTCCTTTAGTTCCATCTTCCTTTTTTAATTCACTTGAAAATAGCATAGCTCGATTTCGAATATTCATCAAAGCCATCTTAAAACTATTAAGAATTTGGTCATTAACTTTCCAAAATTCGTATACCAAGGGAGTGGTCTCTGATTCCAACCATAGCCTCGATATATTTTTCAAATTAATCTCTCGAAAAAGTAATAACCCGCCATCAACTTCAATTGGAACCTGAATATTATCTTCCAAAGATTCAATTTCTTTATTAATCGAAATATTCAATAATTCCAAATGTTGGCTAGTTTCCAATTTAGATTCCATATTTATAAGGAGAGTAGATAATTTTCCAGGTTTATCAGTAACATGATCTTCCACTAATTTTTTAGCATCATTTGCCAATATTTTTAACTGGTCAATTTCAACTTTGCTCGTTGTGATATTTTGTTGAATTAACTGCCCAATGTTTTGAAAAACTTTAGATGATTTTAAAAGAGATTGATACTGCTCTATTAACTTTTCACATTGTTGATTTATGGTTTCGATTTGCACCCTATAGATTCCATATGGGCTCTTATTTTTTTTCCATTCAAAAATCTTGGACTTTAATTCTCTTTTATTCTTTTCTAGATTAGTAGTTTCTTTTTCTAGATAGTTTTTAAGATAATTTACACCTTCCTGAATAACATCTTTTGAAGTTAAACGAAGTTGTATTAAACTCTCCTCAGAAATTTTTTGATTTGATTTTAATACTAAAGCTTTTTGATATTGAAAAATAACGTCTCGCCACAAAATCAAAAATGATTTAGCTTCTTCCATCCACGAATATTGAATAATATAACTTGGTAATAACTCATTTGATTCAATAGAACTCTCATCTAATTCATTCTTCACATATTCTCCTAGCTCTAAAATATGATGCGTGATTTTGGCCATACCACTTGACAATGACTCTAAATGATCAGGATTTTCACTCCAAACCTGATTCACTATAGAATCTAATGTAATATCAAAAATATTAAGAAGAGATTTGAGACTTTGCTTTTTGATAGTATCTATCATTTATATTAAAAAGTTCTGTTGACTTTAGGTTTTAAAAAAGTAATTATTTTCCTAAGTTGAATAATCTGGAAAACTTTTAAAAAAGAGTCAATTATTAAATTTTAATTTTGACATTATTAATTTCGTATTCATGCTTGAATCTGTCATTAATAGGGCTCAATTTAAACATTGTTTTCGTTTTTATTAAAATAATTGCTATGAACTTTAACTGAAATTCAAACTACATTTTGTTGAAAAATTAAATCCTTCCTAGTACTTTTTCAATTTAATTACCTAAAACGTCATAAAGTTGTAAAGGACTGTTTGCAATAACAATATATACTCTCAAATGAGTTGGATGTCAACTTATCTTTTCTTAGTCATCTCCATCTTGATCCAGATTCAACTTTTTGATAAAATATTAGGAAGTTAAGCTTTAAGTTTGATGAGCCTAATTGTTTTTATATGGTTTATAGTTATTTTGCATAAACACACACACAGCATAAAAATAAATTTAAAGGTGAATTGATTAGGTGTAGTTTTATTTTATATTTTACTATAACAGTCTATATAAAAATTTAATTTAAATTAGCAAAGCGTTAGAACCCTATTCTATTTCTAAAAAAAATATTATAAAAATTTAAAAGACAATAAAGAAAAAATGATTTATAACGAATAAAAATACCGTTTGAAAAAAAATACCAGACAAGTAAAGCATTACATAATATTATTGAAACATTTAGAAAAAAATTTATAGTTGAATAAAAAATATATATAAAACGTTAATTTTATTATACTTAAGTGATATGTTTAATGAGTTTTAAATATAAAATGCATATATATGCATAAAAAATCTTAATATTTAAAAATTTATTCTTACTCAGAAAACAAGGTGAAATATTTTTTTGAATTAATTAAATATTTAAACATATATAACAAAAAGTTAAAATTGACTGGTCAACTCTAATGAATATTTATAATTATTTTCTGATTTATATTTTTTATTATAACTAATTCTATAACGTTATAAACTTATCTTATTACAAAAACTTTTAAAAGAACAATAAATTTTTTCATATCTGCCACAATACAGTGTAATAAAATTATCTAAATAAACATCTGTATTTATTGCACTTATATTAATATCTTGGTATTTCTTTATCTATTTCTAACGACCAAGATTCTATTCCTCCAATAATGTTACTTACAATATAACCCTTGGATTCTAAAAAGAAACAAGCTTGCTGCGACCGAACTCCAGAATGACATATAATACCATAATTAACAGATTTTTCCAAAATTAAATAGTCATTAACAATCCTTGATAAAGGTAGCTCTATACAATTATTTATTTTAGCTATCTCATATTCCCAAATTTCTCTTACATCTATTATTTTAAAATTTTTATTATTTACTAGCTGATTATTTGCATCCTCTACAGACATATTATTCATCTTAACTCCTTTATAATATATGCTTTAAGTCTCTATCAGTTATTATAGAATGTACATTTTTTTTCAAGCAAAAATCTATTCCCATATCAGTATTTACAGTCCAAACTATTAATCCATATTTATGTTTTTTAGATTGCTTTATTAATTTATTACTTAACATATCTGCCCTTATGTTTAAATAATTTGGATGAATCCAATTTATAAGCCATAAATATTTCAGACCTTCAACTAAAAAAGCTGTTTTTATCTTCGTATGGTATAATTTTAAATAGATGATGACTATCGGATTAAAAGATGATATCATTATAAATTCTAAATTATTTTTTTCAATGGTTTTTATTAAACTTTTCACCGTTACCAAATCAAATAAAGATTTAGTTTTTATTTCCAGATTATATTTTAATTTATTCGAATAATTTTTAAAGACCTCTTCAATAGTGGGTATTCTTTGTACTTCTAATGGATGTGACTTTACTCCCGCATTTAAATACTTTATATCATCGTATAATAAATCATAAATATAACCCACACCATCTGTCTCAGACTCTAAATCAAAATTATGTGAACAAACTACGACCCTATCCTTTGTTGACACTAGGTCTAGCTCAACCCATTCAAACCCTATCTCCTTTGCTGATTCAATTGACCTTAGAGTGTTCTCTGGATATTTTTTTTTATACCCTCTGTGACTCATATATTTAAACCCATCATTAAAAAGATCTGTTTTTTTGACTTCCCAATAAAATCGATGTTTTGCAAGTAATAAAATAAAAGTTAATACTACTAGAAAGATCAGGGGGCTAATAATAGTGTCCTCATTCCTTGCTGTGCTTTTAACGAATCTTCACTGAAATAAGTTTTTCTATAGCCTCCTGAATTATAGATAGCGGCTTGGTCTTTATAATTTGGACTATTTGGTAAACCTGATTGCCCAGTTGGTAAAATTATTTGAGTATTGTCCATGTTTGACAGATCTACTATTCTTCTCATTGATGCACCGGCTGTTTGTTTAAAGGATTTTGTAACTCTATACCCACCAGCATTTGGTGTTTTATCTGATCCTCCAGACCTAAACGGGCCAACGCTCAGACTAAATATTCTTTCTAATAAACTTGACTTAGACAACATGTGCTTATGTGTTACGCTATGGGCGTCACCCCATTTCCAATTTGACCAATTAGGACCATATTTATTTTCAACTAAAGAAATTCCATCATAGATTGAATTTGTTAAAATTTCATCAAAACTCTCTATTCTATTTTTGGTTGCTATGTTATCAACCCACGATGAATTTTTATGAACTATCAATTCTCTTAATTTTCTATGAACGAAATATTTTAACTCTGCAAACCCTTCATAATAGTTATCGCCTAACAATGATAGCTCATCGTAATAAATATTTTTGACTAATGATTTTATTATTGAATGAAAAATTAATGTAGCCTCTGAGTCTTTTGATTCAACGCAGTCCCATGATTTTAGAAAAGTCATCGCTTTCTTAATTATAGGGGAGTCTTGTTTAATATCCTGTTCCAATAAAATAGGAAGAATCGTAGATGCAAACTCAGAAGTATAGTCTAGTTGAATTTTTTTCATATTATCTAGATCAACGGCCTCTATTTCTTCCAATCTTTTGTTTATCACTCGAATCCTACTTGGGTCTGCCCACAATCCACTTATATAGTACGGGAAATCTCCATCTATTGTCCTGTTATTCGCGGTAGAAATAAAACCTTTATTGGGATTATATAAAAATGGCATTTCTTCGAAAGGAACCATTCCTTTCCAATCAAATAAAGGATTATCTCCAGGCTTAGGTATCATGCTGAAACCCTCTCTTCTTATTGGAATATATACCGCTGGTCTCCAGCCAATATTTCCATCTATATCTGCATAAATTATATTTTGTCCAGGTACACCAAAAGATCTTACTCCCTCTGTAAACTCCTCCCAGTTTCTCATATTATTAAGCTTAACCCATGCATCCATTTCAGAGGTAATCCAATGACCTGTCCAGGACAAAGAGATTGCTTTATTTTGATCTTTGAGTAATGGGTGGATATCGCTAATTATAGGTCCATGATGTGTTGATCTAATAAAGATAGTAGTATCTCTTCCATTTTTTAACGGGATAAATTCTTTTACAATTGAAATTTCTCTCCACTTATCACCATGCCTGTATTGGTTATTATTATTTGGATTGATTTTTTCTACAAAGAAATCAACATCGTCAACCATTGTATTTGTGAAACCCCATGCTGTTCTTTCATTTTGACCAATTACAGGAAGAGGAATACCCGCTAAGCATAATCCTGAAACATTAAACCTGCCGCCTTTTAAGTGTATTTCATACCACCTAGAAGGTTGAGAAAATGCAAGATGGGGATCGTTTGCCAAAAAAGGCATCCCTGTTTTTGTTTTTTCCCCAGAGACAACCCAACTGTTAGAACCTATATCTGCTGAGGGATCACCTAATATACCACGTAGATTGTTTTCAATGTTAAGAATGGCACTTAAGGTAGGTTCTATGCCTTCTATAGATACGCTTGCTATTGTTGGGTCGTCCAATTCTAGGTCCGGTATCATTTCTAATAATTTATCTTTACCAAAATAGTTGTTTATCGCACCAAAAATAATTTCAGCCTTCCACGAGCCTTGCATTTCATGCGCCATCATCCTTGCATAACCTGCTACAATCGATGGATCCCAATATGGCGGTTTAAAACCTAATATTTTAAACTCTAAAGGTAAATCTTCGTATGCTTCATCAATATGATAATTAATTCCATCACAAAAAGTTTCAAATATTTTTCTATTTTGAGGATCCATATTCTCAATCATTTTCTTACCCGTAGAGTGAATTTTCCATGTCCTTAAGTATATATCCGTTTTTAATAAATCGTTACCAAAAACAGAGGTAAGCTCTCCTTTTACTGCTAATGCAACTGTTGAAAGTTGAAACAGTCTCTCCCTTGCAGAAAGATACCCAGCTGTAAAAAACAAATCATCTTCATTTTCTGCAAATATATGAGGCACGCCATATGAACCAGTATATACTTTTACTGCTTTATTTAAACCTTTAACCTTTATTTCCCCTTCGTACTTTGGTAATGGCGGGTGAAGCCAGGAAACTATTAAATAAACCAAAAATGGAATGAAAAACAGACTCAAAAGCATGTATGGATATTTGTTTTTCATTTATAAGCTTTTTTTTCGAAAAGAACCCATGATTCTGGGTCAATTATCAATTCAGAACTTTTAGGTATTACTATCTTTTTAGGGTTATTACTTAATTCTAGTTCTTTTTCTCTTAATCCATCAAAAGAATTATAATTAATAACAATCGGCATTTTAAAACCATCATCCTCCCACCAAATATCAATAAACTTTTTATTTTTTATTATATTCTCTTTTATGTTTAGAATAGGGAGTTTTGCATTATTCCAATATTGATCAAAAAACCAACTTAATTCTTTTTTTGAATTCATTTCAATTAGGGTAACAAACTCGGAAGTTGTTGTTTGATTATTAGAGTGTTCTTTGGGAATGTATAAGAACTCTTTTAAACTTTCAATTAAAATCTCTTTTCCAATTATATAACGAAGTGTGTGAAGTAAGTAGGCTCCTTTATAATAAACATCATTATCGGTAAATACATCGATGCCCGAATTTGGTTGAGCAATGATTGGTTTTTTATTTTGAATATTTGACTCAAAATTGGTTTTAATGAAGTTTATCGATGTCTCTAAATTATATTTTTTCTCAATATATAATGCTTCTGCGTAAGTATTTATACCTTCATGGATCCAAAAGTCTGCCCAATCATAAACACTTAAAAAATTTCCCCACCATTCGTGTCCGATTTCGTGAAATAAAAGAAAATCATAGCCAAGATTGGTTTTTTTGTGGTTGTTACCGTAGGCAATTGCTGTCTGGTGCTCCATGCCCCAATATGGAGTTTGAACAATTCCAAATTTTTCTTGAATCCAAGGGTATTGTCCAAAAAGACCAGCATAAAAACTCAGATATTCTTCAGCCGATTTTAATAACTCTATATCTTTATTTGTATCATTTGACAATGTATAAAAAATCATTTTTAGAGGTTTATCTAATATATAGCCTGTTCTTTTAACTTCCTTAAAATCTCCTATTGTGAAATTTATATTATATGAACTAATTGGATAGTTTGTTTCCCAGACCCATGTATGCCAATAACCGCTACTTGGTTCTATCGATTTTAAAAGACCATTTGATACCACTTTTAAAGGTTTTGGAACGGTTATTTTTATTTCTGCACCTTCTGCTTTATCGTTTGGATTAGACTTACTAGGGAACCAGATATGTCCGCCCTTTGATTGGCATGCAATACCCACCCAATGATTTCCATTTGAATCTTCATCCCAGATAATACCAGCTTCCCATGGAGGGCTTTTAGAAACTGGGGGTTTTCCAACATATTTTATTTCCAGAGAGTGTTCTTTAAATAGTTTAAGTCCGGTGTTAAGTATGTATACCTTATCATTTTTTTGTTCAAAGGCTAAGCTTGTTCCATTAATTGAGGTTCCAGATACTGTATAATTTTTCAAGAGATCAATCTCTATATTTTTTACTTTTTGATACAGAACAAAAGTTATTATCGTGTTGCCTGAAATAATTTTTTTTTTAGGATCAACTTTTAAGTCTATATTATAAAAAACAATATCTAATGATTCTTGATCTTGAGATGATTTACTATCAATGTAAGAAGCAAAAGAATTATCAAATGAAAAAAAAAATACTAGTTGAAATATGTATAAGAAAAATTTCAAACTTTTTCGACTTTATATTGATATTGATGGATTCCTTTGCTTTCATCTACTGTTATTATTTTTTTGAATTGGAGGTTTATTTCCTTTGTGAAATTCTCAAAAAGCCGAATTCCTTTTCCAAAAATAAAAGGATGGGGAGTTACATACATATGGGTGATAAATGGCGAAAACCTTGAATATGTTATTCCACCCCCAATTATAAAGCATCGATTAGTAATAACATTATTAAGTACCAGTACTGGATCATCTTTTCTAGTAACAACTATGTTTTTTCTGCCACTTAACTCTTTAGATATTACTTTACGAGTATTAGAACCCATTATTATAGAGTGTCCTATTGTCTGTTTTTTGAAAAGAGGTAAATCCAAGGACCATGAAATCACCTCTTTGTTATGCCTAGCTATAAAACCATCAATAGTAACTGCTGCTATTAGAATGATTTCTTTTGGCATACTTTATTTATAGATTCTAGAAGATTTCCACTTTTCTAAATCTGTAAATGAACTTTTCATATTTGAGATGTTTTTATGGTTTTCAGCAAAAGTTACAACATTAATCATTTTTCGACTTTTTGGTGAAACAACTTCATTAAAGACACTTAGGAGATTCTCTTTATTTATTTGATTTAAAGCATCTACTGTCTCCTCATCTCTAAAATAATTTATGTCATATTCGAATATTGCTGTTTTAAGTTTAGTGGCTTTTTCCAATATACTCATCGGCTTCTTTTCAAGCTCTTCAATACAAGAATCAATTATCTGTTTAAATGTATTTTCATCCAATTTAACTATTTCATTTTCTGCAGATGAATAAATAAACTTATCTGCTCTTTTATCTAATTCACCACCATCGTAAACACCAGATTGAATTAAAAAATTTAAGAAATACCTGTTTTTGATGTTTCTTGTATATGACCAAACAATGTAACCCAACTGCTGGTTTGTTCTCATTTCAGTGTAAAAAGGTTGCTGTAATACTTTGTCAATTACCATTGACATTGCCCTCGTTTTTGGTGAATCTTCACCAATCTCATATTGTCTAAAAAAGCATGAGTTATTAACTAACAAATTATCTATATATTGTATATCTTCAGATTCTTCTAATTGGAGGTGCTTCAATTCAAAAGTTTCTTCTCTTTCAATTCCTACTGTACCCGTTTTATTATTGAACATTTCAACCACTTTCTCTGCCTGGTCTTTTTCAAAATCACCATAGACCATTGCTTCTACAAATGTTTTTTCATAAAGCGACTTACTGTATTTTTTTATATTTTCTAATGTTGTTTTCTCGGCAACAACTAAGGACTCTTCCCAGGAAAACTTAATATTATTATAAATCTCTGGAGAAATTTCTCTAGTTTGTTGGTGTGCATCTGAGAGAGGAAAATTATTATAATTTCTTAGTATTTTATCTTTTATTGCATCAAACTGTTCATCGCTTATTGAAAAGTTTATTATTTGATTCAAAACTGTTTCAAATAATATTATGGAAGATTCTGTATATCCGCTCACGTCTATATAGATTCCTTCATAACCTTCTTTAATACCGTAGTTAAGTCCTGCTTCTTTGGCTGGATAGCTTATTTCATTTAAGGATTCGTTAACACAGGCTGTATAAAAGCGTGAAAAAACCCTATGCTCTAGGCTCATTTTATCTTTAGGTAATAAAACTTTAAGACTTATAACGCCTTTTGGTCTTAGAAACTGATGGTCTTGCCCAAAATAAAGCTTTAAACCTTTTCCTTCATTAACCAACTCAGGATAAACCTTTTCTTTGTACTCTCTTCCTGGTACGGATGCTTTTTTTGGTATAAATGGATTTGAATTAGGCAGATGAAAATCAGATATAAGTTCAGAAGTTTTCAACTCCTCAAAAAAGCTAAGGTCTTCTGAATAAGAATATTTTGTTTGATAAAAGTGTTCTGTCTTGTCGACCTTCACACCTTTTGCAGTTAGATAAACTAACATATTCTGTGGCTTGATATGAGAAAGTAAATCATTATAATCTTTTGAGTTTTTATTATCATATATATAATTAATTCGCCCAGCATCTTCAATTGGGTACATCAGAACTTCATTCGCCAATTCAGTTGCTCTCCACATTCCCTCTCCTTTATTACTATATATTTCCTCGAGGTTTGACATCGCTTTGAGTTCATTAAAAATATAATCTGGCCTATCGCTTTTTCTCATTAAATCTATGTAACTCATTGTTGCTTTTAAAACTTGCTTATATTCGCTAAGGCCTTCTTTTGTAAGCCCCACTCGAACAGATGCACTAGCATAATCGTTAGTTGTAGAACCCGCGCCTGCAGATAGTGTTGAAGCCCAACCCTTCTTTTTTAAGTACGACAATAGACTTCCCTCTCCTTCATGTCCTAAAATAGAGCCGAACTGTCTTCCCGGCTTACTTTTATATAATTGTCTTATGCCCGGCAAAGGAAACGCAAGGCTCAACTCTCTTATATCTTTAACGGGTTCAACCTGAATTAAGCGGAAAGTGTTTTTTTCTTCAACAAAGTTAGGATCATATGTGTTTTTAGGTTTATTATAATTTTTTATTCCTGAAAAATATTGATTTGCAAGCTTTTCCATATCATCTAATGAATGTGTACTTAAAAGTGCAAGACCCATTCTATTTGAACTATAATATTTTTTATAAAATTTTAGTAATTCATCTCTAGTTGTATTTCCAAGAGTTTCAAGGTTTCCAGTTCCAAATTTTTGTTCTGGGTGTCCTTCTTTTGCGAATAGGTTCGAAATTCTATAAAGTCTTCTATAGTCATTCATAATGTTTTTTTGATGCTCTGAATTAACAGCATTTACTTCTCTTTCTGTGTATTCTTCTGTGAATAAGGGGCTGATGAAAAATTGAGAAAACCTATCCAAAGCGCCCTCAAATCCATCTGGTAAAACTTGGAATTGATAGTTAGTATGGTCTGGAGCTGTGTAAGCATTTGAATAACCACCATAATTTTTTAAATATGTACTATACTCATCTACATCTGGAAATTTTTCTGTTCCTAAAAATAACATATGCTCTAGAAAATGAGCAAGACCTTCTCTTTCTTTTGGGTTATCTAAAGAACCGACTTCAACAGCAACAGATGCAGCAGAAACATTAAAGCTTGGATCAGATATTAAATAAACTTTTAATCCATTTTCTAATATGAGCGTTCTTGATTCTGATTTATCTAAAGGGTGTTTCATTTTAATATCTGTTCTAGTACAGCCAGTAATAATTATCAACGTTAATAATAAAACCTTTTTCATTTTTAATATTCTCCAATTTTCTACCCTAAACTTTTAAGGCTTTTTCAATAATATATATAAGGTATTTTCTGTGTGCCTTTGTTGGCTCATCTACACCATTAAATCTAGATGCATATTTTTTTATTTTATTTAAATTTTCATATGCTGTTGCAACAGAAAGGTGATCATATTTACTCTTTCCCTTGTTGTATACAATTTGAATCAGTCTATTTGTATATTCAACTTGCAAGTTCCTTCTCATTGAGTTGACGTTTGAGCCTGCGTCTGCAGAAAAACATGACGTTGTCAGGTCATGAAATACTTCCGTAAGTCCATACTTATTTCCATACAACTCAACATTTGAAATTCTTTTAATTACTTTCATATTTAAAACATGGTTAAAAATATTTTTCTGCATATTTAAATACATATCTAATATATTCGGGTCTTTTGTTCCACTAAACCCTCTTCTTTCCCATTGTAAATAATTAAAAATCCCATCTGGCGTTTTAAATGCCTCTGGTGAAAAAACATATTTATTTAATAAGGTCATAGCCCATTTTTGTTGATCTTTAGGAACCGCTAGAAAAGGTTTTTCTTTTCCCTCCTCACCAATCATTGCTCTATCCATATGTACACCACCAATCTGCCTTGAGATAATAGTTGCAGACTGAGAATACTCTCTATTTAAAATTAAAAATGCGTCTTTAAATGAGTGGTAAGACTCACCCTTAACTTCATAACGATTTCTAAGCTTCGGATAGAGAGACCTCACTACATCCATCCTCTCCTGCGCATAGGCAACTGGGTCATCACTCAGATCATATATCATAATTCGAGGATCTATTCCTCTTCCAGGAGACCGCATATCATCAGAATCATTACCAAACATTAACTCAGGTTTTGAGGACTGGTTTAATAACTCTTTCACTCTTTCTTTTTCATCTTCTGGGTTTTTTAAAGAGGGAGTATAACCAAATTCAATAGCCCATAAATCATATGGGCCTGGTACAGTTGTATAAAATTGCCCGTGAGCGTTTGAACTTGTTCCTACATTTATGGAGGGATATTCCATAACGGAAGATGTAAGTCCTACTGGCTCCGTAATGTGTCGATCGTGGATATTGTTAAAACTATGAAAATAGCTTGAAGCAAAATTATGGTTTAGTCCGTGGGTGTGCCCTATTTCATGTAAGGTTAGCCTAACAAGACTTTCATATAAAATGCGGTGCTGTTCTAGTTCTGAATAATTACCTATTGAACCAACCGCTAGTTTTCCAAAAAAATTTCCTTGCTGTAGATGTGAACCTGCATGACACCTTTTAAAACTCGAACTTGCTACATCTTCTTCATTGTGGGTTTCATATAACTTTTCATATTTTATTCTATTTGTAAAATAAACATACTCTAACATTATATCTGCTCCAAGAATTTGACCTGTTCTTGGATTTACAAAAGAGGGTCCATATCCCCCAAAAGGCGGATTTGGTGAAGAAGTCCATCGTAATACATTGTATCTAATATCTCCCGCATCCCACTCTGCATCATCTGGTTGCGTTTTGACTTCAACCGCATTTATTAATCCTGCTTTTTCGAATGCCTTATTCCAAGCTAAAGCACCTTCTTTTATTGCATCTCTAAACTCTAGGGGTGTTGTGTTTTCAATCCACCAGACTATTGGTTCTTTGACTTCTGAACGTTCCTGTTCGGGGTTCTTTTTTTCTAAGTTCCATCGATGTATCAGGTCTCTGTAGGGAGTTGGATCATCAGGTGAAGTCATATCTGTTACTTGCGTTGTGAAATAACCAACCCTTGGGTCTTCATACCTTGGTTTATAATTGTTTTTTGGAATTTGTATAAAACTATGCTGGATTGTTACATTTACAGATCTTGGATCTGTTAAACCCTTGTCTGAGCCCCAGTTTGTTGGAACGGGATTTGTATAAACATATTGAACTATTAAATCTGTGTTTTCAGGGTAGTTTTTAATGTTCTCATATTTGGTTCTCTCTTTTGCTAACCGACCAATTTTGAAAGGATTCTTATTTAAGCCACCCGGAATATAACCTCGTGTTATTTGATGAAGAGATTCTGTTAGAAAGAGGTTATCAACTCCAATTAATACTCCTCCATCTTTTTCTGATATAATATTAGAAGACGCAAGAATTGCTGTACTGATATTAGAATTTGATGATTTAGAAAGAGGGTTTTTTGGGTCATAGTAAAAAGAATTGTTTTGAACTTCAAACTCTATTCTATTGAAATACCTCTTTAGGGTAAAAATTGTTGACCCCCGGTATCCCCCTTTCATAACACCAGTGTTTGTTTGACCGTTTAAACCATGAACAAAATGAATATATTCTTTACCCAATTGTTCTTTCGCTATCAGCATAAAAAGTTTACCCTCTTTCTCATCTTGATAAAGAGTAAAAAGCCCAGGGATTTCTTTTTTTCCTTTTAATGATTCTTCCATGGTTTTTACTTTAGGTGTGTCAGTTGATTGTTCTTGCTTTGCTTCTTTTAAATCAGCTGCAACGGGTTTTTCTTCCTGTCCAAAACTATATGTAAATAATAAACCTGAAAAAACTAAAGTTCTGACCATTTTTAACTCCTTATTTTGAAGGTATATATAGATCTGTCATTGTTCCTAGATATACTTCGGCTGCTGCTGCAAAAGTTTCTCCTAGCGTTGGGTGAGGATGAACTGTCAATCCAATATCTTCAGCATCTGAACCCATCTCTATTGCTAAAGCCGCTTCACAGATCAAATCTCCAGCGGAAGGACCGACAATACCAGCACCTAAAACTTGTTTTGTTTCAGGGTCAAAAAGAATTTTAGTTTTTCCCTGTGAAGCATTTAAAATTTGCGCTTTTCCACTTGCCGCCCAAGGGAACTCTCCTTTTTCGTATGGTATTTTATCTTTTTTTGCTTTTAATTCAGTTAAACCTGTCCAAGCTACTTCTGGATCTGTGTAAACAACACTTGGTATCGCTCTTGGATCCATAACCGCAGGGTGCCCAGAAGCAACTTCTGCAGCAACTTTTCCTTCATGTGTAGCTTTATGAGCCAGCATTGGATTTCCAACAATATCTCCTATTGCGAAAATATTTTTTTGTGAGGTTCTTTGATATTCATCAACATCAATATAACCCTGTTCGTTAACAGTAATTTCTGCATTTTCTACTTTTAATAATCCCGTATTGGGTTTTCTGCCTACAGAAACCAAAACCTTATTGTAGGTTTTAGTTTCTACTCCTTTCTCATTTTCGATTTCAACTGTTAATGTTTTATCTGTATTTGCATTAACAGAAATCACCTTTGATGACAACATAATTGACGAAAACTGTTTTTTTAATTTTCTCTGTAACGGTTTAACAATATCTTTATCTGCTCCTGGAATTAAACCAGGAAGGAACTCTACAACAGAGACAGCTGAACCTAATGAGGCATAAACTTGTCCTAATTCAACACCAATTACACCACCACCAATTACCAGTAAGCTTTCAGGTATATCTACGAGGTCTAATGCTGTTTTTGAAGTTAAGACAGATGGGTGGTTTTTAGGTAGGCCCGGAATTAAAGAGGAGGAAGAACCCGCAGCTATAATACACTTTTTAAATATTATTTTTGTTGTGTTATTCTCACCTTCTACTAAAATTTGATTTGCCGATAAGAAAGAGGCAAGTCCTTGCATCGTTTCAACTTTTCTCACCTTGGCTAGTTGTTTAATTCCACTGTTTAACTGCGAAACAATTTTATTTTTATGGTTTCTAACCGCATCTAGATCAATTTGAGGTTTTGAGAAACTTACGCCTATTTTTGAAAGATGTTTCGTTTCATCGATAACCTTAGCAATATGAAGCAATGCTTTTGAAGGGATACATCCTCGGTTTAAGCAGACTCCTCCAAGCTCATCGTCTTTGTCAATAAGTAACACTTTCTGACCTAAGTCAGAAGCTCTAAATGCAGCTGCATACCCACCTGGACCAGATCCAATTACTACAAGGTCTATATCTTTTTCTTTAGTCATTAAACTCTTTTTTATTTTGTGAAATTTTCTGCTTTTAATAAAATCTGATTGATGCGAGATGTAAACGTAGCAGCAGCAGCTCCATCAATTACTCTATGATCATAAGAAACGGAGTAAGGCATTAAATATTTTGGTTCAAAATCTTTGCTTTCCTTATTAAATACAGGAGACCATTCGCTTCTAGAAACTCCCATAATTGCGACTTCCGGTGGATTAACAATTGGAGAAAAAGCTGTTCCCCCAATACCACCTAAACTTGAAATTGTGAAGGAACTTCCTTTTAACTCCTCTGGTCTCAATTTTTTATCTCTGGCCCTTAAGCTTAACTCCATCAACTCTTCTGATAATTCAAAAATATTTTTTTTATCTACACTTTTAACGCAAGGAACCATTAATCCGTTAGGTGTATCGACAGCCACACCAATATTTACAAATTTTTTAATTACAAGGTTCTCCTCTACGTGGTCTAATGAGCTATTAAACCTTGGCATTTCTTTTAAAGCAATTGAAACCGCTTTCATTAAAAAAGGTAAAAATGTTACTTTTATATTTTTTTCTAAACCTTCTTTTTTTAACTTTTTTCTTAAAATGTCCACATCTGTTATATCTGCTTTATCATATTGAGTTACGTGAGGTATTTCTTGCCACGCTTGCTGGAGCCTTTGGCCTGTTATTTTATTAATCTTACTTAACTTTAAAGTCTCTATTTCACCCCATTGAGAAAAATCAATTTCTTTTTTTACAGTTACCGGTTTTCCTGTAGACATTGCCATCTGCATCTTAATAAAACTATGAAGATCTTCTTTCGTTGTTCTATTTTTTGGTCCTGTACCATTTATTGTGCTCAGATTAATCCCTAGCTCTCGAGCAAGCCTTCTTACCCCCGGAGATGCAAACGAATCGTTGTTGTTACCACTAATAAGTTTTTCTGTAACTAATTCAGGCTTTTTCTCAGCAGAGGGAATTTGGGCGACTAGAGATTCTTTTTCCAGTACATCTATTGTTCTTTCAGCAACTGAAACTTCTTCGCTTTCTATTTTTATTAATAACTGTCCTGTTGTTACCTCGTCTCCAGGGCTTACCAGTATTTCTAAAATCACCCCACTTACTTCTGTGGGTATCTCCATTGAAGCCTTATCTGATTCAAGCACAAGAACCGTTTCATCTTTGTGTACTTTTGTTCCAACAGAAACCGAGACCTCACTTACTTCAGCTCCTTCAATTCCTTCTCCTAGATCGGGTAATAAAATTTCTTCAATCACATTAATTCCTAAACTTTCATTGGGTTTGGTTTTTCTGAATCTAAACCATATTTTTCCATAACCTTACTTAATAATTTTGATTCTATTTTTTTATCTATTACTAAGCCTTGGATTGCTGAAAAAACAATATAATATTCATCAATTTCAAAAAATTTCCGCAAAGAGCTCCTTGTTTCACTTCGTCCAAAACCATCTGTTCCTAAGGTTAAATACGTGTTTTTTATGAAAGGCCTTATTTGCTCTGAAACAAGTTTCATATAATCCGTAACAGCAACTATTGGAGTTTGTACACTTTCTAAAGAGTTATTTAAAAAACTCTTTTTTATATTTTCTTTTGGATGGTTTTGGTTCCAGCGGTCTACTTCTTCCGCTTCTCTTCTCAACTCACTATAGCTTGTTACACTCCACACAGAAGATTCAACACCCCAATCTTTTTTCAATAGTTCTGCTGCTGCTAATGCCTCAGTTAAAAGGGGACCACTCCCGAACAATTGTACGGACGCTTTTTTATTATCAACTACTTTGTATAAACCTTTTAAAACCTTTTTTTCTATGTTTTTTGGCATAGGGGGATGAACATAATTTTGATTTTCTAAAGTTAAATAATAGATAACATCTTTGTTTTCTTCAACCATTTCTTTAATGCCCACCTGAATAACAGTTGCTATCTCATAAGCATAAGCTAAATCATATGCTTTAATGTTGGGAGTAGCAGCAGCTGCAAGTAGACTGTGTCCATCTTGATGTTGTAAACCCTCTCCGTTTAACGTTGTTCTTCCCGCTGTTCCGCCTAGTAAAAACCCTCGCGCGCGCATGTCACCAGCAGCCCAGATAAAATCCCAGACGCGTTGAAACCCAAACATAGAATAATAGATGTAAAACGGTATCATATGAGTTCCGTGAGTACTGTAACTCATTCCGGCTGCAATAAAAGAAGATATCGCCCCCGCCTCATTGATTCCTTCTTCTAATATTTGTCCATTTTTTGCTTCTTTGTAATATAAAAACTGATCTGAATCAACAGGTTCATAAAGTTGGCCAGAGTGCGCATAAATACCTAGTTGCCGAAATAATGGATCCATCCCAAAAGTTCGAGCTTCATCAGGTATTATTGGAACAATGTTTTTTCCTATATCTTTGTTTTTTGTAAGCAGCGTTAGCAAACGGACAAACGCCATTGTTGTCGAAATCTCCCTTTCGCCTGTACCTTCGTACATTTCTTTAAAAGAGCCTCTTTCTGGTGTTTTTAGATCTCGAGCTGTACTTTTTCTTTTAGGTAAAGAACCACCAAGTGAAGACCTTTTTTTCATCAAGTATTTAAATTCTTCTGATTTTTCATCAAACTTATAAAAAGAAGCTTCTTTTGCCTCTTGTTTTGTAATCGGAACATCAAATCTATTCTTAAAATAAATAAGCTCGTCTTCTTTTAACTTTTTTTGGTTATGTGTGATGTTTTTTCCTTCTCCAGCATCACCTAAACCATAACCTTTTATTGTCCTAGCTAAAATAACGGTCGGTGAACCTTTATGGTTTACTGCTTCACTATATGCCGCATATACTTTCTGAGAATCATGGCCCCCGAGCCTCATGTTGCCCAACTCTTCATCTGATAGGTGGTCTACTAATTTTGACAGATCTGGATCTTTTCCAAAAAAGTTTTCTCTAAAGTAGGCACCACCTTCTACAACATACTTTAACATCTCACCATCAACAACTTCTTCTGTTCTTTTTAAGAATGCGCCTTTTGTATCCTTTTTAATTATTTCATCCCACTCAGAACCCCATATGACTTTTATCACATTCCAACCAGCACCCCTAAAGGCTCCTTCCAACTCTTGAATTACTTTTGAGTTTCCTCGAACTGGTCCGTCTAGTCTTTGTAGATTACAATTAACAACGAAAATTAAATTATCTAAGTCTTCTCTTGAAGCTAACGTTAAAGCTCCTGTTGACTCTGGCTCATCCATTTCACCATCACCCAAATAAGCAAAAACTTTTCTACTTGTTCTTTGTAAAAACCCCCTATCCATCATATAACGCATAAAGCGAGCCTGATAAATAGCCATTATCGGGCCAAGCCCCATAGATACAGTGGCAAATTGCCAATAGTCCGGCATCAAATAAGGGTGTGGATATGATGATAGCCCGCCCGCCGGTTCGAGCTCTCTTCTAAAGTTTAGTAGGTTTTTCTCTGTAAACACACCCTCTAAAAAGGACCGAGAATACATCCCTGGAGATGCATGACCTTGAAAAAAAATTAGATCTTGACCTTCTTCATGTTCTAAACCTTTAAAAAAATGATTAAAAGCGACTTCATATAAAGTAGCAGCTGAGGCATAAGTAGAAATGTGCCCGCCAATTCCAGAGTTGTTCTTATTGGCTTTTGTAACCATAGCCATTGCGTTCCACCTTATGGCAGATTTTATTTTTCTTTCAATTACCTTATTGCCTGGATATTCTGGTTCTTGCTCTGGTAATATTGTATTGAGATACGGAGTATTTGTATTAAACGGTAACCTTGCGCCTTTTGCTTGGGCATAATCAATTAGTGTTTCCAACAGGAATCGAGCTCTTTCATATCCATGTTCTTCAAGAGCATCTTCAATAGACTCAATCCACTCTTGGGTTTCTTGAGGATCGTTATCGTTGTAATTGTTTATCATATTAACTTTATTTTTTACATTATAATACAGCGCACAAGTTACAAAACTCGAAGGGTGTTTTCATAAACACTATAAATATTTTTTTAAACCTCAATCCTCTTCCAATCTCCCTCTCTAACTTTCCAGATCATTATCAAGGCAAACAACCCCATATAAAGAGGAAAGAGAACCCAAAGTATTTTAAAACCCATTCCTAGATGAAAACCAAAAAAGTATGAACCTAAAACAACAATTATCCACACAAGAGCAGATTCAACTAAAGCGGGGAATATTGTGTTCCCGGCTCCAGAAAGCGCAAACCAAAGAATAAAACCTATTGCATCCAAAAACTGAACTGTGCCAAGCATGCGAAGTCCAAACTTTCCCATTGTAATTATTTCAACATCAGAGGTAAATGTTGATAAGTAAAACTCAGGAAAAAAGATAAAGGTAAGACCCATTGTTCCCATTATATACTCTGCCAATCTAACTGATTCCTTAATACTGTCTTCAGCCTTAGATATCTTTTTTTCGCCCATATATTTACTAACCAATGTGGAACAGGCTTGACCAACACCAAGAGCTGGCATAAAAGATGCGTGCATAATCGTAAAAAGAACTTGTGTGGTTGCTAATTCAATTAGGCCTATCATGCCAACAATTTTATAAAAAACAGACCAACCTAGGGCAATAACGGTTTCTTGGGCACCTTGCGGTGCAGCCAGCACGACCTGCTTTCGAAACATTTCCCTGTTTCCTTTTAAAGAAAATATATGAAAACGGTTTTTTATTGTTTTTGAGAATAAATAGAATGAGTAGTGAAAAGACATCCAAACAGAAGCTACCAGCGTAGCTATTGCAGCACCCTTAACCCCCAGTGCTGGAAAATCCAACCAAACCCAAAGAGAGGAAAGAAAAGAAAGCTTAGGGTGTAGCTCAGAAAAAAAGTTGCTTACGCCAATCGAACCATAAATTAGACCTATATTCAGATAAAGATTTATAAGGTTGCTTATAACAGTTACAACTAAGTGGATTTTTGTTTTTTCAATGCCATTATAAAAACCCTGAAAGACAAAGCTATACGCTGAAAACAATAAACTAATTGAAATAATTGAAACATAATTTATTGCAAGCGGTGTAGCTGCAACGTCGTTAATAAAAAAAGGAATAATGTTTTTAGCCCAGATACAACCAACTATTGAAATAGGTAATCCATAGACAGTTGCCATAATTAGACCATTTCTAAAAGCTATTCCAACCTCCTCATACTTCTTTTGACCAACTCTTCTTGAGGTAACTGTTTGAACAGCTGTTCTAATTCCCAAAACAACACTTAATGCCCCCCATAGAACCATGCCCCCCATTCCCGTAGCTGCTATTGCCGCCACCCCTAAATGACCAACCATTACTAAGTCAATAAGGCTCATTAAAACACGGCTTAAATTGCTTAAGATAATGGGGTATGAAAGAATCATAACCTCTTTGGAGATTGGTTTGTTTTGAGGAAAAACAAACCGAAGTATTCTCATAAGCTCTCTACCGAAATATTGCTCTTCTTCAAAAAAGATTTTGTCTTGCTACATATCGGAGCAGAGGTCAACAGGCCTACTTTTTTATGGTCTTCTTTTTGTCTTACTTTTTGTGCAATTTCAAATATCTTAAACCCATCTTTCATAATAATTCTAGATTTGCGATCTATGACTATAAATAGTTTTTTTTTTGAGTTTTCAAAAATTTTTGTTCGTGGTTTTAAGCCGTAAATATTAGGGTCAAGTTTTTTCATTTTAACAAACATTTAGAACCAGAAATTAAACTATTAATTAAGAGGTTTTTATGAACAATGTAGTCTTATCTGATAAAGTTAAAAAAGCATTAAACAACCAGCTTCCAATACTTGCATTAGAATCTTCAATTTTATCCCAAGGTATGCCCTACCCAAACAGCTTAGAGTTCGCTAAAAAAGCTGAAAGTTTATGCCTGGAAGCAAAGGTTGTTCCTGCCACAATAGCAATTTTAAAGGGTGTAATACATGTTGGTTTAGAGGAAAATCAACTTAGAGAAATTTGTGAAAAAGAAACTATAAAAAAAATATCTCTGCGCGAGTTAGGCGTTGCAGTCTCTAAAAAATGGGATGGTAGCACAACAGTTTCATCAACAATACAAATTGCACATGGTTGCGGTATCAAGGTTTTTGCCACTGGGGGTATTGGAGGTGTCCACAAAACGCCACCCGATTATTACGATATATCTCAAGATATTTTAGCTCTGTCAAATAAACCAATTATTGTTATAACTGCTGGCCCTAAAGCAATTTTAGATATAGAAAAAACAATTGAGGCCCTAGAAACAGCTAGCGTTACTCTGCTGGGTTACAAAACAAAAGAAGTCCCTTCTTTTTATTCAATAAAATCAAATTGTTTTGACCTCCATCAAGTCGATAGCGCAAGGGAGATTTCTGAAGTTTATACTAAAAACATTGAGGTTGGGCTATCTTCATCAACGTTGGTCTGTAATCCAATACCAAAAAAACACGAAATTCCCGCCAATGAAATAAAAGAAATAATTGAGCTGGCTTGTACCACGGCTAAAAATAGAAATGTTTTCGGAAAAAGATTAACACCGTTTTTACTTAATGAGATCGTTAAAAAGACAAGGGGTAAAAGTTTAAGCGCTAATATAGAGTTGGCCTTGAACAACATCTCTCTTGGGATTGATATTTTAAGTTATCTTAAGTAAATAAGACAAAAGGTCATGCTTCTTTATTTAGTCTGGTTTTTGCTTTTAATAAAACAAAGGTTTTAAAATGATACTAACTTTTATGAAAAAGAATAAAAACATTTCATTAATATGTTTGTTTATTTTTGTTTTTATCTTGACAACACTACTCTTTTCTTTCTTAATCCGTTTTGTTTTGCCTGCTGTTTTTTCATTTTGGGTAGCAAATATTGTTTACTCAAATGCGGTAAAAGGGAGCTTTAAAAAAAATATTACAAAAGAAATTTAAAAAGAACTAAATACTTTTTCCAAAAACCTTAACACCAACGTAATGCCATACCGGTGACACTAAACCAATCATTTCAGAAATAAAAACTCCTTTTTCTGTCCTCTTTAAAAAATTTTTTCTTCCAACCGTATGAACAATTATTTTTTCTAAATCTGGTATTGGATTATATATTTTACTCATATCTGGAAATGTTGGGAAATTTTTGTACGGCGTTTTATTGAACAAAAAATTAGTGCCCGACTTATTCACATGGTCTATTATACAACAGTTCTTTTCACAATCTTTAACCCTGTCTTCAATTTGAATATCTTTAATGTTGAATCTTATTTTAAGCTTGTAAAAAAACTCTGGGTTGACGCAGTTTAGATCCATCTGAAAAGGAACCAAAAAATTTCTGCTTTCTGATAAAAAAACAGAGTGGTTATATACATCTATTTTATCTTTATATTTGTAAGGTCTTTTTAAACTGTAGACAAACATAAAATAAACTTGCAATAATTTTTAATAACATGAAATATATTTTTATCTATTTACTTCTAACTTTTTCACTTCGCGGTCAATGAGCTCTTTGAAGTAACCCTTCAATGCCGGTCGGCAATTCAGATAGCGGAGTAGGTTTATGGGCAGGACAAATAATGTTCGCTGTAGACAACATAAATCAGTATGTTGATTGGTGGCATAGCGCAATACCTGGACCGTCGGAAGGCTTTGATCATGAAGGAACGTTAATTTCAACAATAATTGTTCCTAAGGTAACGATTGGTTTATCAAACTATTGGAATTTAACACTTAGTCAGAGCCTTGGTAACAGATATATGAATTGGAATGGAGACACAACAACGATCCATCATCGCGACGAAGGAACATCTACGGACTTTTTTAATGCAATAGGTGGATATTTTGGCGATACACAAATTATTGCTCGCTACCTTTTATTTAATGATGGTGCTGGGGTTGGAAAAAGGTTTTTTATTGGTAGTGGTCTCAAAATACCTTCTGGGGCCACCCTAACTTCCGATCCTTATTTTTTAAATGGTGAACAAAAAACAGAGCATCGACATTTCAGTTTGAGCGAAGGTGCTTATAAATGGATTTTAGAATCACAATTCTTTAAAAAAAGAGATTTAAACCCTGTTTTTATAGGCGGAACTGTTTCAAGTGAAATACCGTTGAAAGAAAACAAATACGGCTTCAAAGCTTCATATGCTCATAGCCTATCTTTAAGCGCACTAACAAAAGAAATAAATAGTATAAGAGCCTCTATAGGAATAACGTGTGACTTTCGTTACACATCAAAAGCTTATTGGAACGGCGTCGCTGCACCAAACTCTGAAGCTACAATCCTAAACATTGGAGGGGGGGGGCTTTGGAATCTTAATTCCGGAGTATTCGGTATAAGCATACAAAAACCATACTTTATTAAAGGTGCTTTTGCAAGCCTAGAAAGCCAACAGGAACAAAAACAAAAGGTTAAAACCATACAAGTCTCTATTAGTTATAGAAAAATGTTTGACTATATTGTTCCATGGCTGGATTCTTTTTAAAGATATGTCAGTCTAGTTGTAAGAACCTCTTTGACCAAAGAGAAGAGTTCCCAGTCTAATCATAGTTGAACCTTCTTCAATTGCGATTTTATAATCGTTGCTCATCCCCATTGAGAGTTCACACATTTTTTTATCTCCAAGAAAACTGTTTAAATTTTCTTTTAAATCTCTTAGAGTTTTAAACGAAGACCTAATTTTTTTTTCATCTGTTGTGAACGGAGCAACTGTCATTAAACCCGTTATTAAAACACCCGGTTCCTCAAAACAAGATAAAAGTTCCTCTTTTTCTTCTGGTAAAAACCCGTATTTTTGTTTTTCATTGCTTGTGTTAACTTCAAGAAGAACTGAAATTTTCTTATCTGTTCTTTGTCCAAAATTTGACACTTTTTTTATAAGACTTGTGCTGTCAATAGAATCTATAGTATCAAAAAGATTTAGACATCTTTTCAATTTATTTGATTGTAAATGACCAATAAATCTTTTTTTCAACCTTGGCATTGAATCAAAGGAACCAAATTTATCTGAAGCCTCTTGAACCCTGTTTTCACCTATGGATAAGAAACCTGCCTGGTAAGAATCTTCTATCGTTTTAAAGGGGTGTGTCTTTGTTACTGCAATTATCTCAACTTTACTGTTGCGTTCAACTTTATTTTGAGAATTTAAAATATTTTCTTTTACAAGTTTTAACTTATCCTTTAACCCCATTACACATCTTTGCTGTCATCTTTTCCTTCAAAAACATCAATAGTTTTATTTTCTGGTTCTGGTGTTTCAACATCATCGCCAATAACACGAGTAATAGCAGAAATACTAGTACCACCATCCAACTTAACAAGCTTAACCCCTTGAGTTGCCCGACCTATTGTTCTTATTGCTGCTACAGACTGCCTCATTAAAACACCTTGATTTGTTATTATGATAAGGTCATCCGAATCAACAACTTCCATAATATTCACCATGTTACCCGTTTTAGGTGTGCACCTCATGGTCATAACGCCTTTTCCGCCTCTAGTTTGAGTTCTGTATTGAATAATATCTGTACGTTTACCCATTCCTTTTTCCGTTGCAACTAGTATAGTACCTTCTCTTTTAACAATAAGCATACCAACCAACCTGTCTTTTGCAGAACCTAACTTTATGCCTTTTACACCCATCGTTTTTCTACCACTAGGGCGAATATCTTTTTCTGAGAATCGAATTGATTTTCCTTCATAGGTACCAAGTAAAATGTCATGTTCACCATTAGAGACCCTAGCTTCAATTAACTTATCACCATCTCTGATTTCAATAGCATATATCCCACCTTTTCTAGGTTTTCCATATGCAGATAAAACTGTTTTTTTAACAATACCTTTTTCAGTTGCCATAACAATATAGTGCTGATCATCAAAGTCTTTAACACTAACGAAAGCTTCCACTCTTTCATTTGGCTCACACCCAATTAAGTTAACAATTGCACGACCCCTTGCCGCTCTTCCACCTTGAGGAATGTCATAAACCTTAAGCCAGTAACATTTTCCCTTGTCCGTAAAAAACAACATGTAGTTGTGTGTGTTTGCAATAAAGAGATGTTCTACAAAATCTTCGTCTTTACTCATCGCACCTTGAACGCCCCTTCCACCTCTTCTTTGGGTTCTATAAGTGTTTGCTGCTGTTCTTTTGATGTATCCCTGGTGAGTGATTGTTAAAACAACCTCTTCTTCCGCTATCATATCTTCCATAGAAAAGTCTGTATCAACCGGAATGATTTCTGTTCTTCTTGAGTCAGCATAAAGCTCACCAATCTCTTTCAGTTCAGATTTTATTATACCCATTCTTTGTTCTTTGCTATCTAGAATTCCTTTTAAATGTGCAATAACTTTTATTATCTCTTTATATTCTGTTACAACTTTTTCAACTTCTAGGTTTGTTAGTTTTTGCAACCTCATGTCTAGTATTGCTTGAGACTGAACCTCTGAAAGATTAAAGTTGTTCATTAATCCTTCTTTTGCCTGAACAGGGTTTTTACTTCCTCTAATTATTTTAATGACTTCATCAATGTTATCAAGAGCAATTTTCAGCCCCTCTAATAAATGAGCCCTCGATTCTGCTTCTCTTAGCTCAAACTGCGTTCTTTTAACAACAATTTCATGACGAAAATCAATAAAGTGATTTAAGATTTCTTTAATTGGCATTATTTTTGGAATACCTTTAACGAGAGCTAATAGTATTATGCCAAATGTGTCTTGAAGTTGGGTGTGTTTATATAATTGATTAAGAATGACTTCTGGTACGGCATCTCTTTTTGTTTCAATAACAACTCTTATTCCATCTTTATCTGATTCATCCCTAAGGTCCGTAATACCAACAATCTTCTTATCTCTAACTAAGTCTGCAATTTTTTCAACTAAGTTTGCTTTATTCGTTTGGTAGGTGACTTCTGTAATAACAATACTATCTTTTCCATTAGCAGCGCTTTCAATGTGTGCTCTCGCACGCATTTTTATTTTCCCTCTTCCTGTTTCGTATGCTTGTTTTAGACCATCCATTCCCATTATAAGGCCAGCAGTAGGAAAATCCGGTCCTTTTATATGTTGCATTAACCCTTCTGTTGTTATCTTTTTATTTTCTATTAATGCAATTAAGCCAGCAATAATCTCTTTTAAATTGTGTGGAGGGATTTTTGTGGCCATTCCGACAGCAATTCCCTCAGAACCATTAACTAGTAATGTTGGGACAAGAGAAGGAAGAACGGTTGGTTCTTTAAGTGTTTCATCAAAATTAAGACCCCAATCCACTGTGTCTTTTTCTAAGTCTTTTAACATTTCGCTAGAAAGTTTTGTCATTCGTGATTCAGTATAACGCATTGCCGCAGCATTGTCTCCATCGATTGAACCAAAATTTCCCTGACCATCAACCAATTGATAGCGCATCGAAAACCCTTGAGCCATTCTAACAAGGGCATCGTAAACAGAACTATCTCCATGGGGGTGATATTTGCCTAAAACATCACCAACAATCCTTGCGGATTTTTTATATGGTCTGTTCCAACTTGAACCAAGTTCACTCATTCCAAATAAAATTCTTCTATGGACAGGTTTTAAACCATCTCTAACATCTGGTAGGGCCCTAGAAACAATAACAGACATTGAGTAGTTTAGGTAACTTTCTTTCATTTCTTCCACGATATCTCGTGGAAGGGTATTATCTCTATTAAAATCGACCATGTTTTTCCTTAAATATTATACATCAAGATTGACTACAAATTTTGCATTTTTTTCAATAAAAGTTCGCCTTGCTTCAACATCACTACCCATTAAGTTTTGAAACGTTTCGGCTGCTTCTGCGGCACTTTCAACTGAAACCTGTAAAAGGGTTCTTGTTTCTGGGTCCATTGTTGTTTCCCAGAGTTGGCTGGGGTTCATTTCACCAAGACCTTTATATCTTTGCATAGAAACTTTTGTTTTCTTATTGTCTTTTTTCATTCTTTCTATTAACAAATCTCTTTCATTGTCATCATAAGCATATGCTTCTTTTTTTCCTTGAGAAACCCTATAAAGGGGAGGTAGTGCTAAATATAAATATCCCCCATCTATAACTTGTTTCATTTTTCGGTAGAAAAAAGTTAAAAGCAACGTTCTTATATGAGAACCGTCAACATCAGCATCCGTCATAATTATTATTTTATGATACCTTAGTTTTTCTGGGTCAAAATCACCCACAGACCTTTCACCTGTATCATCCTCAGAACCTCCAAAACCAGCCCCAAGGGCTGTTATCATTGATTGAACTTCGTTGTTAGATAATAATTTATCGATTCTAGCTTTTTCCGCGTTGATAACCTTTCCCCTCAACGGTAGAATTGCCTGTGTTCTTCTATCTCTTCCTTGTTTTGCTGAACCGCCAGCAGAATCCCCCTCAACAAGATAAATTTCTGAAAAAGCAGGGTCTCTATTTGAGCAATCTGCAAGTTTTCCAGGTAAAGAAGACCCGCCTAAGGCGCTCTTTCGCCTTATTAACTCCCGCGCTTTTCTTGCGGCACTACGACTTCTTGCCGCTAGTAATGCTTTCTCTATTACGCGACGCCCTATAGATGGGTTTTGCTCTAAAAAATCTAATATTCCTTCATATACAACTTTATCAACCAAACCTTTAACATCTCCGTTTCCAAGTTTTGTTTTAGTTTGTCCTTCAAACTGGGGCTCTGCGACCTTAACACTTATGATCGCTGTTAATCCCTCTCTAAAATCTTCACCTGATAGAGTTATTTTTTCATTTTTCTTAGCTTTTATTAAGTTGTTTTTTGATGCGTGGTTGTTCATTGCCCTGGTAAGCGCCGATCTAAACCCCGATAGGTGCGTTCCACCTTCAATTGTATTAATGTTGTTAACAAATGTCAAAATATTGTCATTGTATGTGTTGCCGTATCGAAGAGCCACATCAACCGGCACCTCTCCATCCTCTTTGTTAACTGTTATTATTTTATCATGTAGAGGACTATTGTTTTCATCTAAGTATTTAACAAAATCACTTAACCCACCTTTAAACTTGAAAGAATCTGTTTCTCCGTCTTCCACCCTTTCATCTTTTAACACAATCTCTAAACCACTATTTAAATATGCTAACTCCCTAAGTCTTTCAGCTATAATGGAATATTCAAAGTTTATTGTTTTAAATATTGTGTTGTCTGGAAAAAAACAAACTCTTGTTCCTGTTTTTTTTGCAGATCCTGTAACTTTAAGTTCGTTTTGCGGATCACCAATTTTATAGTCTTGTCTGTGAATTTTTCCATCCCTGTTTACTTCAACCCATAACCATTCAGAGAGTGCGTTAACAACAGAAACACCAACTCCATGAAGGCCACCTGAAACCTTATAAGATCCTTTATCAAACTTTCCACCGGCATGTAAGACTGTCATTACTACTTCTACCGCTGGCCTATTTTCTTCTTTATGAATATCAACAGGAATACCCCTTCCATTGTCTTCAACCGTTACAGAACCGTCTTTATTGAAGACAACTGTTACCTTATCACAATAACCGGCTAGAGCTTCATCAATTGAATTGTCAACCACCTCGTAAACCAGGTGATGGAGTCCTCTTTTACCAACATCCCCGATGTACATCGCAGGTCTTTTTCTTACGGCTTCTAAACCCTCAAGAACTTTTATGTTCTCTGCGCTATATTCTGCTTGCTTTGGTTCTAAACTCATATGAATCTGATGTCCTTTATGATTTTCTTGTTTATTTTGTTGTTTAATTTATTAATTATTTCTTTTTTTTGTAGATGTAATTCTTGTCGCCAAACAGGAGAGGTTGTCTCTACTTTAAGCACACCGTGTTCTATCGACGTCGCTTTTGCGTTTTTACAAACTTTTTCCCCAACAACAACATCCCAAGCGTCTATTAAGTTTTGTTGGTCTAAAACCTTTTCCAGACCAGAAGTTTGAATAAATTTCTTTAACGCTTTTCCAATGTGTTGCATTAACGTTGCAACCTTATTGTTTTTGAATTACTGTATTTTTTTAACAAACCACTATTCTCTACGTTTAAAATATCTGTTGTTGTAATAATCGTTTGTGTTCTTTTTGATTCTTCATCTCTAAACAAACTTAACATTGCGACAATTTTTTTACTTCTTTCGAGGTCTAATTTTGCAAAAAGATCATCTAACAAAAGAATAGGATACACTCCTGTGTGTTTTTTTAAAAAAAGCATTTCTGTTACTTTTAATAAGAAAAGTGTCAGCTTGTGTTCACCTTGCGAACCATACTCCCTAAGGGTTTTCCCATTCCAAAAGAAAGTTATGTCATCTTTGTGGGGACCATACGAAGTCCTTCCTCTTGCTATGTCTTTATTTTCTCTTTTTTTAAGGTTTTCTAGAATTTCTTCTTTGTTTTTTAGCTCTGTTGTCGACGAGGTTTTAATATCTAGTGTTCTATCATATTGATCAACAGTTGAAAGAAATAAGTTGTTAAACATTAAAAGGTGCTCAAACCTCTCTCCCCAAAGTTTCTCTGCTTTTTCTGATAATAGGTTGTCCCATGGTGATAACTGGTTTTTTTTAGTTTTATCATCACGTATGTTTTGTAATGCTGCGTTTCTTTGTTTAAGTGCCCTATTGTATTCTTGTAATGAGTTAATATATTTTTTATTTGAAACAGAAAACATTTTATCAATGAACTGTCTTCTTTGTAAGGGTGCGCCTTTTGTAATTGGTTGTTCTTCTGGGGATAAAACAACGACATTATTTTGTCCTATTAACTCTTTCCTGTTAAGTATCAGTTTCCCATTTACTTTAATTTTACTGCTTGTTTTTTCAACTTGTGCAGATATGATGTTTTTTACTTTCTTTTTTGAAAAGACAGCTTTTAATAATGAGGTTTTTTTATCTTCCTTTATTAACTGAGCTTGTTTGTGTGTTTTGAAGCTTTTCCCGTAGGTAAGTAGGTGTATCGCCTCTAAAACAGATGTTTTACCAGACCCATTTTCACCCCAAATCACCGTGATGCCTTTACTAAATTCGAAGTGATTACTGTTGTGGTTTCTAAACGAAGAAAGAGATAGAGAATCAATAGACAACTAGTTTTATCTTTTTCTTTAATCATTTAACCTAATTGGCATAAGCAACATTAAGTTTTCAACATCTTTTTTCTCCGATGTTGAACTAAAGAGAGCTGCACTAACGGGAGTGCTAAAATTAGCAATAATTGTTTTTCCCGGAATATGGTTAACAACATCTTTTAAATATTCAGCGTTATACCCAATTGTTAAATCTTCTCCTTTAAATTCAGCTTTAACCGACTCAACTGCCTTTGATGATTTTTCCGGGTCCTCTGTTGTTATTAGACAAGAATTTGAAGATAAAGACATTGCAACTTGGTGTGTTGATTTATTAGAAAAGATTGACACTCTTCTGATTGCCCCTAAAAGAATCTCTTTTTCGGATTTAAGCTCTTTGTTGTTTTCTTTAGGAATTACACTTTCGTAATCTGGAAATTTTTCTCCAATAATTCGTGTAGAAATGACATCTTTTTTGATTTTTGCCGATAAGTGAGATTCACCAATAGACAATATCACGTCATCTTCACTTAGATATGAAGACATATAACTCAAAAACTTTTTTGGTATTATAATTTCACCTTGGAAGTTTTTTGAGGTGAAGTTTTTTCTCCTGTGTCTTACAAGCCTATGCCCATCTGTTGATACAGCAATTAAACCTTCTTTAGTAAATTTAAAGAGAACGCCGGTTAGGGCTGGTTTTAACTCATCCTTGCTTACAGCAAAAGTAGTTGCGTTTATAATTTCTTTGAGGTCTTTACCCGAGATATTTATATCAGATTGGTTTTCCTGGACTAATGGCTGAGGAAACTCTTCAGGTGGTTTAGCCATTAAATCGTAATCACCTGTATCTGTGTGTATTTTAGCTCTATTTTTACTATCTACCTCTAGAGTTATTCTTGTTTCAGGGAGTTCGTTTGTTATTTCCAATAAGGTTTTTAAAGGTAGCGCTGTTGAACCTTTTGTCTCGAGACTAGAGGGAACGTTTATTTCGATTGTTAATTCTAGGTCCGTCGATCTAAATATTGTTTTACTGTCGTCAGCCTCTATATAAACACAACCTAAAATTGGTAATGTTGTTCTTGTTGGTGTGGCTTTGGAAAGTTTTTGTAGTGCTTTTTGTAGTTCTGTTTTTGATGTGGAAAACTTCATAATTGGTACCCTGAAAAAAGAATAATTGTCAAATTAATTTAATAAACTAACTTACCAAGGTCTTTGTTTTTATGAAAGAGTTTATAGACTATTTTTGTATTTTATAAACTTGAACCTCACTTCTCTTTCCTTTTACTTTTATAGGTTTAAGTTTTTTATAATTAAAAGTTTTTTTAGTCTCGAACCAGACAGAGTCAGATGTTATTATTTCGTCTGGACCAGCAGCGGAGCACAACCGCGCACCTAAATTAACCGTGTCTCCTATTACGGTATAATCCATTAATTCTTTAGAACCTATATTTCCAGAAACAACTAACCCTTTATTTATTCCAATACCAACTTTTATAGGTTTTTCGTTTTCAATAATCTGTTGTTTGTTAAATGTTTTAATTTTATCTTGCATTTCTATTGCGGTTTTAACAGCTCTTTCAGTATCGTCCTTAGATGATGTTGGTGCGCCAAAAACAATCATTAATTCGTCGCCAATTATTTTATCTAGTGTTCCATTATTTTTAAAAACAATGTCAATCATAAGGGAAAAATAACTATTTAAGGTTGAGACAACTTTTTCCGGTTCCATTTTTTCCGACATTGATGTAAACCCTCGTATATCTGAAAAAAGGACCGTCACCTCTCTTTTTTCACCGCCTAAATTTAACTTAGCATCATCCTCTAATAGTTTATCTACCACCTGTTTTGAAACATATCTTTTAAATGTTTTTTTGATTTTACTTACGTCTGTTATATCCTCAATTGCAAGGACTGATCCTTTTATTTTTTTGTCTTTATCTACTCTTGGTGATGCTGAAAAGTTTATCCTTGTTTCTTCAGAAACGCTTAAAAAGGGTATATTTACTGTTTTATTTTTTTCATTCTTTGTTTCGGTTTTAATAATTAGTTCAATTATTTCTTCATCTTTTTCAAATAAATACATATAATGGTTTCCAATTATATCCTCTTTTTCTTTTTTTAATATCTTAAGCCCTGCACTATTAATAGAGTCTATTTCTCCAAGAATATTGATAGTGATAACACCTGTTGCAATACTGCTTAGTATACTTTCATTAAAGTTTTTTTCTTTTGTTATGTCTTTGAATAACGCTGCGTTCTCCATTGCAACAGCGGCCTGATTACTTAACGCCATTAAAAGATCTAGGTCTAAACTGTTAAATTCTTCAACTCCCTTTCTGGTTTCTTTGTTGCATAAAACCATATAACCTAAGGTTTTGTTTTTTACCTGTAGTGGTGTAATAATTAGGTTGCTCTCTTTTAGTTTTTTTTGAAGGGTTGTTTTATCTTTTTCTACCAAAAACAAACCTTTTTTATTTCCCTTTATCTCTTGAAATACTTTTAATTTTTTTGATATTAAGCTCTTTTCTTCATCCCAATTGAACGTTGATATTGGTTCTAAAATAAGATTATCTTTTTTTTGAATTAACAACATTCCTTTTGATGCGTTCAATATGCCAACAGACCTCCAAAGCACATCTTCAGATAATTCATCAACGTTTAAAACTGAACTTATTGCAACACTTATATCAAATAATGTTTCTAATTCTAATAATTTTAGACTTATTTCTCTTTTTTTACTGTCTAATTCTTTGATTAAGTGGTGATTGTAGAGGGCTTTAGTTAAATGACTTGATATTATACTCATTATTTTAATATCTAGATCAGTAAAAGATTGATTCATAAACTTATTACCAATGCAAAATACGCCAAGTAAATCTTGTCTATGAAATAAAGGAATTAATATTTTTATTTTTTGTTTTTTAAGGTCTTCCTTTATTTTATTGTTTATTGAAGTGTTTTTTTCATCAATATAAAAAAGGTTTTGTTTTTTCTTTTTATTTAAATCTTTAAATAAATCAGATGGGTTTATTTCTTTTGAAAATCCTTGAGTTGCTAAAAAGTGCGTATCTTTTTCTTTTTTTACAACAATAATAGCGCCTTTAGATGCCATTATTGTTCCAAGGGTTAACCTTAATATACCGGAACCTATTTTATGAATCTTCTCTGCATCAATTAAAACTTCACCTAGTTCATTTATTGAAGATAAATAATAGTCAAGTTGGTCGAGGTTATTTACCTCTGTGTTTTTTGTTATAATATTCCTTCTAAAGCTTCATTTTCTGAATAAAAAACAGATGAATATTTTGTTAAACCCATTATATTAAACGTTTTCTCTACAATGGGGGCTAAATTGTAATAACCTAGTTTACCGTCCACGTCTTGTAGTTTTTCTATAATTTCTATTAATATCGAAACACCTATACTATTTACAACTTTTGTGTTTTCTAGGTCTAATAAAAAAAACTTACTTTTATCTTCTATTTCTTTATAACAAACCTCTGATATTTTTTCTCCACCTACATTATTTAAATAACCAGATGTTTTTATTACAACAATTTCACCTTCCTTCCTAACCTCTAAATTAAAATCTGACATATATTCCTTTTTTATTTTTTCTTTGTCATCGTTACAGTTGTACCTTCTTCTGTACTTTCAAATTTAACTGTGTCCATTAGCTCTTTTATTAATTGTAAACCCCAGCCTCTTTTATAATCTGAACCTAACTTCTCTTCAATTTTAGGTATAGCAACTTTAGACTTGTCAAAACCTATACCTTTATCTGTTACTTGTATTTCGAGTAAGTCATCTTTTATTTTAAAATGTATTTCAATTTGTTTATCCGATTCACTGTGTTCAAAAGCATTAATACAAGCTTCTATTAGAGCCATATTTATTTCTGCCGCTTGATCATCATTTAAACCCATATGTTTAGATACGACTTCAGCTGTCTTAGTAGCCGCTAACTCCATATCTGGTAAAACAGGTAAAGTTAATTCAACTACAGGAGGTTTTACTTTTACCATCTTATTAACCTTTATTTACATATTTAATTCTTCATAAAGTAATATAAAAAAAAAGATATAACAATTTTGTTTTTAGATAATTGCTTTATAAAAGAAAATAACTTATTTAATTACCTTTTTATTATATAGTACGTTTAAATGTTAATATCTTTAAGAACACAAACTACAAAACTCTGTTTTTATATGTACTTAAGAATTTTAAAAAAAAAACACAACTGTTTATAAGTTTATAAAAAACTTGATAAACTTATAATTGTTAAGAAAAAAAAACATATTTTTCTTTAAATAATAAAAAAAATTTTTAGAAAATGTATGTTGATAAAAAAGTTGATAACTATTAATTAAAAACCTTAATAAAAATTTCTTTTTTTGCGGAAGCTATCCAATCTTTATAATAATCCATTTTCTTTTTATTTAAAGCTAAATTTTCAATTTCAAACCAATGGTCTTTTAAATTGGCTTTTCCACCAGGCTTAACTCCTTCTATCCAAATTAAATGAAATCCTAAGTCAGAGTTAATAGGAGGACTACAAACACCTGTATCTATATATTTTAAAGCTTGCCCTATTTCAGGAATAGAGTATGATAAAGGGTCTATCCAGCCTAAATCTCCACCAATTTTTTGAGTTGTAATATCACTAGTGTATAAAGAAACATTTTTAATAAAATCACTAATTGTTTTAATCGAGTCTTTCTGTAAAGACATTGCAAAATTATAAGCTTTTTCTTGATCTTTTTTAGTTATTTCTGGGGTAAGTAGAATATGCCTTACTTTTATTTTATCACCTTTCTTTTCTTCGGTTTCAATTAAATGATAACCAAACTCAGTTTTTATTGGACCAACAAGGTCTCCTTCTTGGGCACTAAAAGCGGCTACTTCAAAATTTTTAACTAAAGATCCGCGACTTACCCAACCGAGAGAACCACCTGTTTTTTTCGAACCCGGGTCTACTGAGTTTTTTAGTGCTATATCTTCAAACAACGATCCATTCAATATTTCTTTTTTAAAACCAAGTATTGTTTCTTTCGTTTTTTCTGTAGATTGTAAACTAGGTTTTATTGGAATTAAAATATGTCTTACTTTTGTTTTTAAAGGCACAGAAGGTAAGCTATCTTTATATGTTTTATAAAAAGAAACAACACCAGGTCTAGCTATAGAAACAGAGGCCATTAAACTTTGCTGGTATTTTTCCGACACCAATCGATCTCGCATATCAAACCAAAACTCTCTTTTAAAATCATTAATACTTTGTCCCAAAGCTTCTTCTGTTTTTTTCTTACTACCCGCTTGAAAAATTAAAGTTTGAACCTGTTGATCAAGTGATTTATCAACTTCTTTTTCATCCACTAAAACGGAATCTAATTCCGCCATTCTTAAAAGTATTTTTTGGTCTATCATGTTTTTTAAAACGTTACTTTGTAGCTTCATAAACTTTTCAGGATCAATATTTGGGTTAATTTTACTTTGCATTGCTGACATGTTTACCATTTGCGCTAAATCACTCTTTAAAATAAGATGATCTTCAACAACAGCAGCAACACCATCTATGTATTGAACAGGTTCTTCACAAAAAACAAAAACAATAAAAAACAAAAACAGAAACTTTTTCATATTTATTTAATAATTAAGGTTAATAAAAACATCACTTTCTCTTTTTAAACTATCTAACAATAAAGAGGTTCCTTTTATGTTAACTTTTTTTATTAGACGTTGATAAATTTCGTCATGAACATCTTCTAATCCAAAAAAAGAACCCTTTTTATAACGAGAGACAACCTCAAAGATATGGTGTTTTTTGTTAAAAAAAACAGGCCCAACAAGAGGTTGTTTAGAATTAAAAATAAGATCATTAATTTCTTTTGATAAAGTGCCCCGCTGAATATAACCAGAGTCTTTTAAATATTTATCTACATTAAAAGATTTTTTGGTTCTTGAAAGCTGGTTTTTAATTTTTTTTGCTGAATCCAAACTTTCAGATAAAAAATGTCTAGCAAAAACACCATCTTGTTTTCGAATAAAACTTGATTTATTATTGTTATAGTAAGTTAAAACAGCTTTTTTTGTTATTTTACTTACAACACTAGTTTTTGTTTCGATAAAAGAAGATATAACAAGGTCTTTGTAATATTTTTCTGTTTTTTCTTTCAATACACGATCGTTTAAAAAACCTTCTTTTTTAGCTTCACCAAAAAGAACTTGATTGTTTACCCAGGTATTAACAAAAACAGAAATATCTTTCTTATTCATATTGGGTTTGACTAGTTGGGTTGGGAGGTTTTTAAAGAAAAGTTTTTTCTTACCAACCCGAGCTAAGACAACATCATCATTATCTTTTACGCTACTACAAGAGAGAATAAAAAAGAGAAAAATAATTATTTTATTGTTTTTAGCTGATATTTTTATCATTAAAAAATGGTTCTATTTCAAACAAAAGAAGAAAGGCGCGCTCAACCCCACTAACAGAAAAAACAATAACAAGGTTTCCCTTTGTATCCTTCTTGTAATGAAAACCGTTTAAGTTTTCACTTTTAAAAGAATTTAAAAGGCTAAAAAGGTTTTCTAGTGTTTTAAACACCCCTAAGTCACTTAAAGTTAAAGAAAAGGAGGTGTCTTTTATATAAATTTTATTAATACAAGAATCTCTAAAGATTAACTTAACGTGTGAAAAAAGAAACAACCTTTCTGTTTCCACCGGTAGGTTTCCAAACCTATCAATTAAGCTCTTTTTTATTCTTAAAAGGTCTGAGAGTGTTTTAGTTTTTGAAAGCTGGAAATAAAAATCAACCCGAATGGATCTATTAGAAACGTATTTTTCACCAATTTCAGTAAGAAAGTCACCAAAAATAATTACGTCCTGTCTTTTTTCAATTTGATTCTTTTCAAGGTTAATTTCGTCTTGTAAAATTTCACAATACAACTCGAACCCCACAGAAGATATATTTCCACTTTGCTTATAACCAAAAAGACTACCCGCACCTCTAATTTCTAAGTCTTTAACTGAAAGGGTGTAACCAGAACCAAGCGCGTTGTTTTCTTCAACAGCTTTTAAACGAAGGTGTGCGTCTTGTGAAAGTTGTTTTTGTGGAACAAGTAAAAGACAACGAGCTTGTTTTTCTCCACGGCCAACACGTCCACGAATTTGATAAAGTTGAGAGAGTCCGAAATCCTGTGCATTGTTTATAATTATTGTGTTTGCGTTGGTAACATCTAAACCCGACTCAATTATTGTTGTGCAAACTAAAATGTCAATTTTACCAGAAAAAAAAGAAAGAACAATTGGTTCAAGTTCTTTGCTTGGTATTTTTCCACTAACACCTTCTATTTTAACGTTTTTAAATCTGTTTTTAATCTTATTTATAATTATAGGAATAGACTTAATGTCGTTATGGAGAAAATAGGTTTGGCCACCCCTTTCTAATTCAAATTCAATTGTTGAAAAAATTAAATCCCAATTAAAATAACGAACACTTGTTAAAATAGGTCTCCTTGATTTAGGGGGGGTCAAAATGGTGCTTAAATCCCTCAAGCCAACCAATGACTGCTGCAGTGTTCTAGGGATAGGCGTAGCCGTTAAAGTTAAAACATCTAAATGGTTTTTTAGCGATCGAATTTTTTCTTTATGTTTTACTCCAAAACGATGCTCTTCATCAATAACCAATAAAGAAAGGTTTGGAATGTCAACATCACCAGAAAGAACCCTGTGTGTTCCGACTAAAACATCAACGACACCCTTTTTTAAACCCTCTAAGGTTTTAGCTTGTTCTTTTTTAGATCTAAAGCGAGACAGCAACCCAACTCTTACACCTAGAGGCTCAAGACGCTCTTTACAGGTAATGTAGTGTTGATCTGCTAAAATTGTAGTTGGGCACAAAAGAATAGACGCCCTATTTGAAAGACAACTTTTAAAAATAGCCCGAAGAGCAACCTCTGTTTTACCAAACCCCACATCTCCACAAACAAGACGATCCATTGGTTTTTGACCATTCATATCAACAAAAACATCTTCTATTGCTTTTTTCTGGTCAGGAGTTTCAATGAAAGAGAAGGAAGAAGAAAGGGCTCCATCAAGATCATTTTCAATTACGTAAGAAAAACCCCTTTTTTTATTTTTTTCGGTATATAAAGAAATCAATTCTTTTGCAAAAAGACGAACAGCTTTTTTTGTTTTTTGTAGTTCTAAATTCCAACGCTTTGACCCAAGCGATGAAATTTTTGGGTCTCTTTTCGTACCAACATATTGATGAACTAACGACAGCTGGTCCAAAGAGACATAAACTATCGAACCTTTACTATATTCTATTTGGACAGATTCACCCGTTCTTAGAGCTTCATCTCTAAAAACAAGCCCTTTAAAAAGACCAACGCCAAAAGATTTGTGAACGATAAAATCCCCAATAGCCAAACCAGCTATAGAGTTTTTGTTTAGTTGATCTATATTGTTCTGCGCTTTCAAGCGAAGAGGCTTGGTTTCCCTCTCTATATCTAATACAGAAACAACCAAAAGGTTAAAGGTTTTTATGTAAAAACTTTTATTTAAAAAGCCAACACTTTTCACAAAGTCTTTTTTTTCAAACCAAGAAAGGCTTTCTTCTGTTCCACCCGCTAAAAACACAGAAACATCTTCTCCAAAGTTTTCTTTTACATCAGAAGGTTTCCGTATGAAGACCTCTAATGCGCTAATGTTGTTGAACTTGTATACATCACCATCACCAAAAAACACTTTACCAAGGCTGTCACTTAAACAAACATACCTATCAAAGACATAAAAAAGACTTATAAGGCTAATTTTATCAACAACTTGACTCTCTTTTGAAAACTCTTTTAACGATATAAAATCATGGTTTTTTTCTGTTAGTTGGCTCAGCGTGTTAAAGGTTGAAATGGAACCAACTGTATCAAAATCAAAAGACAGCCTAAAAGGTTTTTTAAAGTGTTTTGGGTATATGTCAACCACATCACCCCTGTTAGCATAATAACCCGGTTCGTAAACAAGCTCTGTTCTGGCATAACCCGTTTTCTGTAAAAACAAGATTAACTCTGAGATATCACAGTTATCACCAACATTTAAACGAAACTCTTTTAATCTTTTTTCTATATTTTTAGGTATTTCTTCCTCTTCCAAGGATTTTTTAGTACCAATACAACAGAAGGTCTTTTCTGTCGCTAAATTAATTAACGCTTCTTTTCTATATGTTGATTCTTCCGTGTTAAACCCCGGAACGGCTTCTCCATTAAAACTTTTAGGGTAATAAAGAAAGTTGTTATTATGTTCTTTCGCTTTATTAAAAAACTTTTGTGCCAAACTTTCTTTTTCAAAAACAATAAAAAAACTGGTTTTAGAGGAGTTTATTAGATCGGTTAAAAACAAGATACCGGCACCCAAAGTAAAGCCGCCCAAATTAGGCTTATCATAAAAAGATTTAATTAAATCTTTTGAATAAAAAAGTTCGTTCGTTGTTTGTTTCACGTGAAACAACTCACCTTAAAACGTTAATTATTAACACTGTTGAATCTGACGGTTTTATTCCGGATATACGATTAGCCTGACCAACTGTTTCTGGCCTAACTAAGTTAAATTTTTCTATAGCTTCTTTTGAGAGGCCTTTTATTGAGTTATAGTCGAAGGTTTTTGGGATTTTTGTTTTTTCGTGTTTTTTAAGCTTTTCTATTTCTTTTAAGTGTCTCTTAATATATCCCTCATATTTTATTTCCGACTCCACATCAAAAAGAATATCGTCAACCAACCACAAAGGTAACGTATCCGACTCTTCATAGAAGTTTATGGGGAGGTCTTTAATGGAAAAACCGGGCCTTTTTATCAGCTCTGTCGCTGGTTTTGCCTGTGGTATTTTAATTTTCAAAGAAATATGTTCTGGTTTTATGGATGTTTTTAACCTGTTGTTAATCTTGGTTCTTTTAGACTTCACATTTAACAAGATGTTCCTTTTATCAAAGGGTAAGAGGTTGTGTTTACTGGAGTCTTCCTGAAGTCTGTCTGCGGTGTTTGATATTCTTAACATTAACCGGTATTCTGCTCTAGATGTAAACATTCTATAAGGCTCTAATGTGTCTTTTGTAATTAAATCATCAATCATTACACCTATATAAGAAGAAGAGCGACTTAACACCAAGGGTTCTTTCTCTTTCGCGTATGACGCTGCATTGATACCGGAAAGTAAGCCTTGCGCAGCTGCCTCTTCATAACCAGAGGTCCCATTCATTTGCCCTGCAAAAAACAAACCGGAAACATCTTTAGTTTCTAATGTGTTTTTTAATTGGGCTGGAGGAAAAAAGTCATACTCAATTGCATAACCAGGTCTAAAAAACTCTACTTTTTCTAAACCATCAATTTCTCTTAATGCTTTGATTTGTATTTCCTCTGGAAGGCTCGTTGAAAAACCGTTTAAATATATTTGATCTGAGTTTTCCCATTCAGGCTCTAGAAATAAACTATGAGAACCTCTCTGTGAAAAACGATGAATTTTATCTTCAATTGAAGGGCAATACCGGGGCCCCACTCCCCCAATGTCACCGGAAAACATTGGAGATTTATTTTTATTATCGGAAATTATTTCATGTGTGTTTAGGTTCGTGTTTACTAAATGACAGAGTTCATTTTTAGGTTTAAAGTCTCCTGTAAAATAAGAAAAAGGAACTGGGTATTTGTCCCCCTCTTCTATCTGTGTCTTGCTCCAATCTATGGAGTGTTTGTTAAGCCTAGGTGGCGTTCCCGTTTTAAGCCTCCCAGAACGAAAACCTAAAGAAACAAGAGATTCAGTTAGGCCCTCAGATCTCTCCTCCCCCATTCTACCCGCTAGTATTTTTCGATCACCAACGTGTATGATACCAGATAAAAAAGTGCCACTAGTTACAACAAGTGATTTAGTTCGTAGTGTTTCCCCGGATCTCAGTTTCACTCCCGATATTTTTTCTCCAGAAACAGAAACAGAAACAACCTCACCTTCAAGCAAATTTATGTTTTGTTTTTTTATCTCTCGCACAACGGTTCTTTCATATAAACGTTTGTCTATCTGGGCGCGCGGAGACCAAACTGCTCGCCCCTTCGTTTTGTTTAATGTTTTAAACTGGATACCCGTCTGATCCGCAAAGGTTGCCATTTTCCCACCCAACACATCAATTTCTCTTACAATTTGACCCTTTGCCAACCCTCCAATAGCGGGATTACACGACATTCTCCCTAGTGCCGCAACATCCATTGTAACTATAAGAACCTCACAATTAAGGTGTTTAGAAATTAAAGAGGCCTCTACACCTGCATGGCCCCCACCAACAACGATAACATCCCAAAGAGTGGAGTGTTTCACGTGAAACTATTTACCAACGCAAAAGTTAGAGAAGACGCCGTTTAAAACATCTTCAGAATTTACTTTTCCTAAAAAAACAGAAAGAAAATTCATGGAATCTTTTATTTCAAAAGCGACAAGCTCAAGTTCTGGTTTGTTGTTTTTTAAAATATTTAAGGCGGAGGTTAAAGAGGATAGGCTTTTTTCCAGGGCATCTTTTTGCCTAAGGTTGTTTATAGTTGAGTCGGTTGAGAAGTTGTTTTCTGTTACCAAAAGCTTTAATCTCTCCAGTAAAAGGTCAACGCCCTGGTTGTTTAGCGCCGATATATAAAAATAAGAAGGTTTTTTTACAAGACCAGCCTTTATTGAGTCTGTTTTATTATAAACATGTATTGTTTTTTTTGAATGCTTGGTTTCTATTTTTTTAATTTTTGGAGAAGACATTGAAATAATAATATCTGCTCGCTCTATTTCTTTAGAGGCGCGCAGAACACCTTCTTTTTCAATGGGGTTGTCTGTGTTTGTAATACCGGCGGTATCAATAAGAAGAACGGGAACACCTGAGAGTGTTATTTCAGATGTTATTGTGTCGCGAGTGGTACCAGAAACACTACTCGTAATACTCCTGTTTTCACCAAGAAGGCAATTCATCAAAGTTGATTTTCCAACATTTGGTTTTCCAACCAAAGCTATTCTAAGCCCCTGGGTGTATGCCAGACCCATACTGTAAGAGTTTAAAATAGAACGAACCTTTAAACAGCTGTTTTTTAATACCTTAAGGTAGTTGTTAACATTTTCAGGTAGGTGTGTATCTAGTTCTGAAACATCAAACTCAAATTCCAAAGAAGATAAAATAGAAAGAAGGTCTTTTTGTATTTTAAGAACTGTTGACGAAACAGAGCCAGACAGGTTTTTATTTTGATGTAAGGCCGCTTCTTCAGACCTTGAGTTAATCAGGTCTCCTACAGCTTCCGCTTGAATAAGGTCTAATTTACCGTTCAAAAAAGCTCTTTTTGTGAACTCTCCCGGCTCAGCTATTTTTGCACCTAAAAAACACGCTCTTTTTATAATTGAATCAACAATTACAGGATTTCCATGACACGAGATTTCAACTATATCTTCTCCGGTGTATGAGTTGGGGTTTCTGAAATAAGTAAAAAGGGCTTCGTCTATTTTCTTTTTAGAGTCTATAAAAACAGAAGAAAGTACAACAACCCTATCCCGAAGAGCTATACTATCGCTTGCTAGGCTTTGGGCTATTAACAGTGCTTTTTCACCACTTAATCTAATTATTGAAACACTTCCTCTACCAAAAGGTGTTGCTTGAGCAACGATGGTGTGGCTGTCGTACATGGTTACCGTGGCGTTGGTGGTTTGGTCTGCGCGGTGCTTGGAACAAGTTTTTGCTGGAGGATTGTTAAAATATTGAAAAGGGTGTAATAAAGGTTTAGGCCTGAAGGAAACGAATTAAACATTAAAAAGAAAAAACCAGTCATAAAGTATTGCATAGTTTTCTGCTGTGGTTGTTGTGCCCCTGGAGCCATCATACGCTGTTGGATAAACATAGAAACAACCATTAAAATAGGAAGAACAGATATTTGGTTTCCGTAAATCGGAATCGTAAAAGGTAGATGTATTATTGTATCAGGAGCAGAGAGGTCTCTTATCCACCAAACAAAAGGCTCAGCCCTAAGCTCTATTGTGGTTCTAAACACTTGAAAAAGCGCCAATAACAAGGGCATTTGAAGTAGCATTGGAAGGCACCCACCTAAAGGGTTCACACCTTTTTCTTTATAGAGTTGCATTGTCGCTTGGTTAAGCTTTTGGGGGTTGTTTTTATACTTATCTCTTAAAGCGTTTACTTCGGGTTGTATAGTTTGCATTGCTGCAGTGGACTGGTAGCTTTTTTTTGTTAGCGGGTAGACAATTAGTTTAACTAAAAAAGAAAAAATTATCAAAACAACACCGTAGTTAGGAACAACCTTATGGATTTCTTTAAGGCTGTACAAAACACCCTTTGATATTGGTCTTATAAAAGACCACCCAAAATCCATAACCATATCAAGATTAACAGATAGCGTTTTAATTTGATCGTATTCTAAAGGACCTAGGTATAAGGTAAACCCCGATTCTCTTCCAGATTCAACAACAAAGGAAGCGTTGTATGTTTCATTTTCTTGAAAATCGGAAGAAAGAAGGGTTTTTTCAACGATATTTGGTTCATTGGGCACCAGAGCTGAGATAAAGTATTTTGTTCTGATTGCAACCCAATCTGCTGGCCCATTAAATGTTTGTTCTTCGCTTTTACCGGACTTCACTTTTTGTTTTTCAAGCTCCCCACCCTGATAAACATAAGATTGAAAATACGTTTGGTCTCCAACAACATCGTCTTCAGTGGGTGCGAGGCCACCATACCAACCAAACTCTAGATCTCTAAAAATTTGATTTCTAATTTTACTGCAGTCGACCTGTACCTGAATAGCGTAGGAGTCAGGTGAAAATGTTAATTTTTTTGTTATTTTTTCTCCCAAAACAACAAGAGAAAACTCAAGGGTATGTTCTTCTTCTAGAGTTAAAGGTATGTATTCAGTTTCAAGTTTCCATGGTTGGTTTAAGTTTATTGAGTTTCCATCAAGGTCTTTTATAAAGAACAAAAGATTTTCATTTTTTAACCCTGAAAGAAGATCGACAGGCAGACTATCCGGTTTGAGGTAATTTTTTATAATAAAAGAGGTAAAGGTGCCACCATTGAGGGAACTAACTGTTGCTTGATAGAGGTTGTTTTCAATCTTTGTGACAGTTTCGGTAAACAGGATATTGGGTTTGGTTTCTTTTTTTTCACCTTCTTCTGTTGGGAAAAAGCTTTTGCCCTCCGGTTTGTTGCTAACAACATCTTTTGATTCGGTCGGATCACCTAAAACCACAACCTCCTCAACTTGTGAGGGGGGAGATACAAAATCCATATATTTAGGTGTAAATATTAAAACAACGGAGATAAGTAAGAATGCAAGTAGTGTGTTTCTATCCATTTTATTCCACGGGGTCATAGCCACCAGAATTAAAAGGGTGACATTTAATTATACGAAAAACTATTAATTTAATTGAAACGAAGAGGTTTTTTTCCTTGAGTGCGTCGATTGCATATTGTGAACAGGTTGGACTAAAGCGGCAACTTGGGGCAAAAAAGGGGGATAATAAAAGCTGGTAACCCTTTGTTAATAAGTGCAAAAAAAATCGCAGTGAGCGATCAAGGGTGTTTAAAAAAGGCATTGTTTGATAATACTTTTTATAGCGCTAAACGTTTACGGCCTTTTTTCCTGCGTCTTTTTAAAACGTTTCTTCCGCCAACTGTTGCTGTTCTGGCCCTGAAGCCATGTTTGTTTCTTCTTTTTCTCTTGCTTGGTTGATATGTTCTTTTCATTTTCTTCTTTTGTTGTTGTATTAAAGCCCGGGAAAATACAAAAGGACTGGGATTAACACAAAAAATAAATAGCTTAAATAAAACAAAAAAAAAACGATAAACTTTAGTTTTTTTGTTGACTCTAATGGTGTGTTTTTACGTAATTTTTAACTGAAACACATATGTGGATAACTTGTGGATAACAACATAAACAACCATGTTTCCCTGTGGAACTTGGTATATGAAAAACTGAAAGAATTGCTTCCGGGGCACGCCATTAACACGTGGTTTGAGCCGTTAGTTCCCATTACGATAACAGATGAAGAGTTAGTAATAGAGGTGCCAAATCAATTTTCTTACGAATGGATAGACTCTCATTATCAAAAAAACCTGGTAGACGCAATTGGAGTAGTTACTGAAAACCAAATATCTTATCGTTTTATTGTTTCTGCGAAGGGGCAAAAAAAGCAAAAAGAGGAGTCTGAGTCTTATAAAAAAGTAGAAAAAGTAGTAGAACCCGCCCCAAACAACCTTAATAAGACATACACCTTCAAGTCTTTTATTAAAGGAGCCAATAATGAATTCGCTAAGTCAGCGGCACAGTCTGTTTCTGAATCTCCAGGAAAAAATTCGTTCAACCCTTTAATCATTTATGGTGGCGTAGGTCTAGGGAAGACACATTTGATTCATTCTATCGGAAATAAAATACATGAGAAGAACCCACGGTCCAAAGTTGTTATAGTTACAAGTGAAAAGTTTACATTAGACTTTGTCAACAGTTTACGAAAGAATAGAACAATAGAGTTTGCACAACAGTATAGAAATGCGGATGTTTTGTTAATTGACGATATTCAATTCTTTAGGGGAAAAGAACAAACCCAAGAACAGTTTTTTCACACTTTTAACGTTTTACAACAAGCTGGAAAACAAATCGTTATGACAACTGATAAATATCCAGCAGAAATTAAAGGACTTCAAGAAAGACTACTTTCACGGTTTCAATCAGGGTTGTCCGTTGACATACAACCCCCCAATCTAGAAATTAGAATAGCTATTCTACTAGAGAAGGCTGAACAGAACGGGATACGTTTAGATTATAATATTATTGAGTTCATCGCAAAACATATTAAAAAGAACGTTCGTGACCTCGAAGGTGCTATTATTAGAATTTTAGCTAAATCATCATTGATGAACAAAGAAATAGATTTTCAGCTTGTTAAAGAAGTTATTCGTGAAAGAATAGGTTCTAGTTTTAGCCCAGAACTGAGCATAGAAGACGTTGTAAAAAAGGTATCCGAAATAAGCAATGTTTCAGAAATAGAAATTGTAGGTAAAAGCCGTAAGATGGAAGTTGCTGAAGCTCGGCAAGTTTCTATGTACTTATGCAGAAAAATAATTGGAACATCTCTTAACAACATCGGTGTCTTTTTCGGTGGAAGAGACCACTCTACGGTAATACATGCTGTGAAAACTATTGATGAGAAAATTATAAATAAAAAACATATTAAAGAGCAAATAGAGTCAATTAAACAAGAGTTAGATTTTTCCCTTGCATGAAATTTTAATAAGCGGCTAATTAACCTCTGTTTTAATTAGAATAGTTATTTACTCTGTTTAAATTTTAACAGTTAAACTTTGGTTTATTTTAGATATAAAAAACATTTAAACGATATGGAGTTATGTTATGCAAAAGAGCAGTATTAATAAAGTTATAATTGTCGGTTACCTAGGTCAAAACCCAGAAGCAAGATTTACCCCTCAAGGCACAGCGGTTACCAATATAAGTGTCGCAACAAAAGAATCATGGAAGAATCAAAGTGGGGAATTGCAAGAAAGAACCGAATGGCACAGGATTGACATGTATGGTAAAATGGCAGAAACCGCATCTCAATACTTAACTAAAGGACAACTTGTTTACGTAGAGGGCCGCCTTAAAACTGACGAATGGGACGATAAAGAAACAGGTGCGAAAAGAAGAGCAACTAAAGTACAGTGTGATAGTTTTACTATGCTCGGGAGAAAAGGTGATTCCAACGGACAAGGTTCCTCAATGGCCTCGGCACCGTCAGCACCATCAGCACCATCAGTATCATCTATGGACGACGACGACTTACCTTTTTAAATGTTTTTTAAGAGATTTTTAAATGTCAAATGGTCGGAAAAGAATATCTAAATAAATTTCATCCAAAACCTTCTTTCGTTAGAAGGCAAGTTGGGTATATTGCCTTACTCATTGGCTGTGTTGTTGCAAAAATTGTTGTTCGTGGAAAGTGGCATTTACCTAAAAAAAAAGGTTTTATAATTGCGTCTAACCATTTTAGTATTTTAGATCCACCCTTTTTCAAATATGCCATTCAAAAACCAATAAACTTCCTAGCTGCAAGTGACCAAGAAGTAAACGGGGCTTTTGTCTGGGCGCTCCACCTTTATGGTTTTATTCCTATAGACAGAGAAAACCTTGCACCTTCAACTATTAAAAAAGCAAAAAAAGTTTTAAAAAATGGAGAAATTTTAGGGATTTTTCCAGAAGGAACAACAACCTCACCTGTTTTAAAAAAACCTAAAAATGGAGCGGTTTTTTTATCAACGGTTGAAAAAGCACCAATTGTTCCAATTTCAATCTATGGAGCAGAAACGATATGGCAAGATATTTTTAAAGGAATTCGGCCCAGGGTATATATAAATATTGGGAAGCCTTTTGGGCCCTTCGATATAAGGGGGACTAAAAGTGAAAAATTAATTAAAACAGAGTCTGTCGGGTCAGAAATGGCTGCAAGGATTGCATCGCTATTACCTAAAAGCAAAAGAGGGGAGTATAAAAATGACATTAGAATTAAAAGATATCAAAAAGAAAACAAGATAGTTCCGGCAGACGCTATAATTAGTCCTTATTATGACCCGTTATTATAAAATATATACCAAATAAAATAAACCCACCTCCAATTACAGCTTCTAACGGAAGTTCCTCTGAAAAAAGAATAAAACCAAAAACTGATGCTATTAATGGTTCACCCAAAGGCACGGAAGCTACAGCCGTTGGAGATAAAAATTTTATTGAATAATTTAAAAGGTTGTGACCCAATATAGAGGGAACAAAGCCGAGAAAAAGAAGCCAGATAAATTGTTCTTTTTTAAAGCTCAGTAGGTCATCTCCTGTAAGTAAAGCTAATAAAGCAATTGTAATTGAAGCGATAAGAAAGAGAGTTCTTCCATAGGTTGTGTTTTCAGTGTTTTTTCTGATTTTTGCTGCGAATATATATGTTACCGCAATACACATACCGCTTAAAAGAGATAGAAAGTTTCCATATAATAACTTCGTATCAAGATTTATGCTTTGTCCTTGAACAATTAAAAGACCAATCGTAGAAATACTAAGACCCCAATAAACTTCTTTCTCAAATTTTGTACCCTTTAAGAAAGCTACAAGTGTTGTAAAAAAAGGCCCCGTTGTTGCTAATAAAGTAGCATTTGCAATAGAGGTGTTTCTCACCCCGAGAAAAAAGAATGAAAAATGAAGACCTAGACTTATTCCTGCAATTAAAATTCTCTTTTTATTGGTTCTTGATAAAAAAGATGGTTTTTTTGATAGGCTATATATCCATAAAAAACCACTTGCAAGAAGCATTCTCCAAAAAGCCAGCGTTAAAGCAGGGACAGTTGCCACATATCTAATGACCAGTGACGTTGAGCTTACCGATATTAAAGCAATGGTGAGTAAAAGATAGAGTTGAGTTGAAAACTTTTTATTCCGGGAAATCATTTAAAATAGAAACAATGCAAGATGTTAGTTTTTTTGCATAAGGTATATGTAAAAATTCATTTGGCCCATGTGCGTTTGACTCTGGTCCCAATACACCCGTTATAACAAATTGAGCTTTTGGAAATTGATCTCCAAGCATCGCCATAAATGGAATAGTTCCACCCTCACCCATACTAGATGGAGGGTTTTTGAAATAAGTATTTGAAGCTGAACGTATTGCACTTTCAAGCCAAGGAGACATTGGTGGCGCGCTCCAACCGGAAGCAGGCTCTTCAAACTCTATTGAAACCTTTGCATTGTAAGGAGGATTATCAGTAAGGGCTCTTTTAAGAGCTTCCTGAGCTTTATTTTGGTCAACCAATGGTGGAATTCTCATTGAGAGCTTTAAACTTGTATAAGGTCTTAAAACATTACCCGCATCTTTAGAACTCGGTAAACCATCTGCACCAACAATAGACAAAGCCGGTTTCCAGGTTGTTCTGAGATGACCTTCTATCGGGTTATCTGTGGAGGGAGAAACAGGAAAACTTTGATGTTCTTCTAAAATAGCAACCAACTGCACCACACCATCCCTTATGTGCGCCGGAATATCTGTTTTTAATTCGTCTAATAAAATTTCACCAGTGTTTTCATCTTCTATCCTTGATAAAAGTTGTCGTATTATTCTAAAAGAGGAAGGTATATATCCGCTTATTCCAGAGTGCATACCTTCATTAAGAACCTCAACTTTTAGCGTTCCACCAATTAAACCCCTCAAAGAGTTTGTTGTCCAAAAGCGTTTGTAATCTTCTGTTCCAGAGTCCAGGCAAACAACTAAATTTGGTTCCCCAATTAAATCAGAACAAAGCTCCATATAGTGTGGAAGGTCTGGAGATCCGCTTTCTTCACAAAACTCAATTAAAACTAAAATTCGAGGTAAGCGACAATTGTTTTTTTGTAATGTTTTTATAGCACATAGCGACGCAAACAGAGCATAACCATCATCAGCACCACCACGACCATAAAGTTTTTCATCAATTAATACCGGCTTCCAAGGACCCTTATCATTATCCCAACCTTCCATTTCAGGCTGTTTATCTAAATGGCCATACATTAAAACATTGCCGCTCTTTTCACCTGGTATATCAATTAAAATTATAGGAGTTCTTCCGTCTGATTCTTTAATTGATAAAGTAGCATTCTTTGGTAAATGCTTTTTTGTCCAATCCGCAGCAAGCTCAAGAACCTTATCCATATGTCCGTTTGCTTTCCAGTTTTTATCAAAGGAGGGAGACTTGTTTGGGATTTTTATATATTCAGTTAACGTTGGGGTAATATGAGTGTCCCAAAACGAATCTACTTCTAGTTGAATTTTCTTATTGTCTATTTTCATTTTATTTTAACCTGTTATATTTTTATAAATTCTTCCATTTTTCATCACAAAAAAAGTTTTTTGTAATAAAGAAATATCATCAAGGGGGTTTCCTTTTACAGCAACAATATCAGCAATTTTTCCAATTTCTAAAGAGCCTAAATCAGTTTCAACTCCCAAAAGCTTAGCGGAGTTTATTGTTGCAGATTTAATTGCATCAAGAGGTTTCATTCCCTGCTCTACCATGTAAACAAATTCTTTTGCATTTTCGCCATGAAGAGAAACACCTGAATCTGTTCCAAATGCAATTTTTACATTTCCCTCTAAAGCCTTTTTGAATGATTTTTTAATTTTAGGACCAATTAGTTCAGCTTTTTTTCGGATTAACTCTGGGTAATACCCAACATCTTTAGCTTTTGTAGAAACAAATTCCCCCGCTGATATAGTTGGAACATAATAAGTCCCGTATTCTTTCATTAACAATAGTGATTCTTGGTCCATTAATGTTCCATGCTCTATAGACCTAACACCAGCACGAACAGCTCTTTTTATACCTTCTGGACCATGAGCATGAGCTGCAACATGCATGTTATAATCTGTTGCAGTTTCAACAATAGCTCGTATTTCTTCTTCGCTGAACTGAGGGTTTTGACCACTTTTCCCAAGACTAAGAACGCCCCCGGTAGCTGTAATTTTTATTAGATCAGAACCTCTTTTATATTGATGTCGCACAGCCTTAGCTGCCTCGATCGCACCATTGATTACTCCAGAGGAGGGGCCGGGATCACCCATAAGTTCATATTTCATTCCGTTTGTTGGATCGGCATGACCACCAGTGGTTGCAATTGCTTGACCTGCGCTAAATATCCTAGGTCCGGGAAGTAAGCCGTTTTTTATTGCATCTCGTAGCGAGTTATTAATTGGTCCCCCCAAGTCTCGTACAGTAGTAAAGCCAGCAAACAATGTTTTTTCAGCAAAAATTATGGATTGATATGCATAGTCATCTAAGTTCTTTGTATACCTCTCTAAATACTTTTTTTTGTTTGATTCACCAGAAAGGTGTGTGTGCATATCCATTAATCCGGGAAGAACAGTATACTCATTCAAATCAATTAAAACATCATCTGGTCCGGGGTTTGTATACCCTTCAGCAATATCAATTATTCTATCTTTATCAATGAAAATTGAAACAACTTTTGATATGGGTTTTTCTGATCCGTCTATTAAAACGCCACAGTGTAATATTATGACTTGTGAAAATAGAGAGTGGAAAATAAAAAAGAAGAGGGTGAAACTTTTGGTCATCAGGTTGAGAATAGGGTATTTAGGTTAGCTTTTATTTTTATTTATTTCTCGAACAACTTTTTTTTGTAAAAAATTTTTAAAAAAAGTGTTTAAAAAAGGAATTAAACTTAGTTTTTTAGGAACATAGATTGTTTTTTTATCTTTTTTTATACCATCTATAATACTTTTTACACAAGACTCTAGGCTAACGGATTGACTTGTATGTTTTCTAGATTCATCTTTATGTTTTTTTCCATCAGCTCGGAAAGAGTTTCCTCTTAGATTTGTCCCTCTAATCCAACTTAAAACAGCTTCTAGTATGGTAATTTCTTCTTTGTTTTCCATTGAAATAGTTTCTAAAAAACCATGAAGGGCATGCTTTGAAGCAACATATCCGGAATGGTTTGGAAAACCCATAAGAGCTTGAGCGGTAGAACAACTAACAATTTTACCCTTTGATTTTTTCAAAAAAGGAATTGCGGCAAAGCAACAGTTTACAGACCCTAAATAGTTTGTTTTCATCAGGTCTGAAAAAAAGCTGGGGTCTGTTATTTCATCAAACTTCGCCCACATACTTATACCCGCATTTAAGACTAAGCCATCGATTTGCCCAAATTTTTCGATAGTCCTGTCTATTAAACTTTGACATTGTTTTAGATTTGTTATATCTGTTTGAACATAAATGGCTTCTCCACCAGAAGTATTAATTTTTTCAGAAACTTTTTTAAGTTTATGTTCGGTTCTTGCAGCGCAAACAACTTTGGCACCCTCTTTTGACAGCTGCTTAGATAATTCCTCCCCAATACCTGAAGAAGCCCCTGTTATAATGAATACTTTATTCTTTAGAAGCATATTTATATAAAACTCTAATCGTTTACAATATTGTTGTCTACTCCAAAAATGTTTTTTGGATCCTGATCTTTTTTAATTCCTTTTATCAATGATATACTGCCATTGGAGATTGTATCTTTCATAAAGTCTTTTCTTAATTTACCAACTCCATGATGATGTGATATTGAACCACCGTTCTTTATAAAGTTAGCCCTCATAGCATATTCAATCTCTGTAAAAACATCTTCGGGTCTCTCTATTCCATCGTAACACATTGCAATTGTGTTATACATGCAAACACCGGTGTGATATATTTTTGAAATTCGAGAGGTGAAAAACGGCTTACCGGGAAGATTATGTTTTTTATGTAGTTCGTTTAAGAGTTTATGGGCCTCTTCTTTCACCTGATTTATCTTAGACCAGGGAACAGAGGTTTCCATTGTTTCACCTAAGATGTTTTGTGTAAATATCAGTTCTCTTATATAGGCAATCACCATTGTTGCAAGGTACCCGCTCTTTCCGGTACTCTCACCGGCAACAAAACCATTATGTTTTTTTGAAAGTGATTTTAAGTTTTTCAATTGCTGTTTTACTTCTTGAGAAGAACCTTCAATCTTAAATGTAGCAGCCGTAAACTTTTCGGGATCAAACTTTTTTATATTAAAGAGATAGTATTTGGTTAACTTATCTAAAAAGCCACCGACACCCTCTTTTTTTTCTTTTAGAGAACTTCCTAATCTAATTTGAAGGTTATCAGCTAATCGGGAGCTTGCGGGAACCATATTTGAATGATATAAGTCATACATAAATGAAACTCCGCTTTCCCAACTATAAAATAAAATAGATTCATATGTAGACTTTTCTGGTAACCGATGGACTTTTAAAGTTGCTTTTGTTATTATTCCAAGGTTCCCCTCTGAACCAAATAAAAGGTTTTGAGCTTTTATTCCAATTGAAGCTCTTGTCAACGGTTCTATTTGGTTTATAGTTCCAGTTGGTGTAATCATTGTTATATTTTGAACAATATCTTCGATATTTCCATATCTATGTTTTTTCATACCCGCGGCATTGGTAGAAATCCATCCACCTACGGTTGAGAACTCATAGCTATCTGGTTCATGTCCAGCTGTTAGACCCTTATCGTTGAGTTGTTTCTCTAATTCTTTTCCAGTTATACCAGAATAAACAGAGACCATTAGATTTTTTTCGTCAATACTTTCAATTGAGTTCATCCTTCTGGTGTCTACGGAAACAATCATTCTTTTTTCTTTTTTTGGTGGTCTTAGTGCGTTTGTTACATTTGTACCGCCACCATAAGGAATAAGACAAACATCATGTTTCTTTGCAAGTTCGACCAAGCGAATTGTTTCTTCTTCATTCTCTATGTAAAAAACTAAATCTGTAAATTTTTCTAGTTTATTATATAAAACTTTATATACTTCGTCTGTGGAGTGTTGTCCATGACTATGAAGAAGACGCTCATTGTTTTCGATTGAGTATCTGTCTTCATCAAAAGTTTCCTTCATTTCTTTCACAAACATTTCGTTAATGTTCGGTTTTTCGATATATTTAACTTTTAGTTCTTTAACTTTTGGTTCTTTTTCTATTTCTATTTCAAGTATACTTTCAACGAAAGGAATAAAACTTGTCAGTTTTTTACCACAAACAGGATATCTGTTTCCTGAGAATGTTACCGCTTTATTATCTTCTATGATAAAAGCGGAATCCTTATAACCCCACTTGTGTCCCCAGTTCTCATCGTTCACACCAAAAAATTTTTTATTATCACTCATATAACGATCTCGCTTTGTCTTTAATTTTTTGTTCAAGTTCTAATGTCATTTTATCTACAGCTTCAGAAATTTCTTCTTTTGAAGCATTGCTACTGTTTAAAAACGATTTAGGGTATATAGGTTCAAGAATGTATACAATAATTCTAGAAGGTCTCATTAATATTTGATCTTTTGGCCATGCTTTGTGTGATCCGAAAATAACGGCTGGCAGAATTGGTTTATTAAGGCTAATAGCAAAGCTTGAGGCTCCTTTTTTAAACGCAGTTATATTTCCGGGTTTGCCTCGGGTACCCTCAGGAAAAAAGATTAAACACCTTTTATTATAATCCATAAACGATTGACATAACTTAAGAGTATCTTTTATGGATAGTTGCCTCACGCCGTCTATTTTGCGATCTATTGGAATTAAGTTCATAACAGTGTTGATTAAAAATTTTCTAATCCAACTATCAAACCAATAATCTTTTGCAGCAAGCATTCCAAAATGATTAAAACTTTTTTGTGCAGAGGCAGATAAGAGAGCTACATCCATGTGGCTATTGTGGTTACTACAGAAAATATACGATGAGTCGGGAATGTTTTCACGTCCGTAGACTTTTAAAGGTGTGTAGAAAATAAAAACAAGTTTACTGTATAAGTAAAAAAGCGTTTTCCAAATTTTAAAATAGAAAGGTTGATTCCCCAGCAAATATTTAAACTTGGGGTTTTCTAATACTCCCATGAAAGGATTTATTTTCTTCCATATTTCATATGTGCGTCCGTCCAAGTGTGTGAACCAATAGCACAAATTAGAGAAATCTCTAGAGCCAATGCGGAACCAGCAATTATTTCTGCTAGTTTCCTTGAGGAATGTTCTCCTTCATTACAGCCAAGAAGTTCTAAGTTTTTGTTTTGCATTTTAAGGCGGGTTCCGCCACCAATTGTTCCAACTGTTAATGATGGAAGTGTTAGTTTAAACTTCAGCCCGTCTTCTCTTTTTTCTATACCAATATGAGCGATGCTGTTTTCTGCTACACATGCAGCATCTTGTCCAGTCGCCAAATAAATAGCTGTTAATGCATTAGAGACGTGCAGTCCGTTTCCATGCGTTCCCGCCATGCTAGATACAATGGGGAAAAAACTCCAGGAATCAAATAAAATATCAGGATCCATTTTTAAAACTCTTTTCATCACACTATTCTTAATGGTTGTTTCTGCCGTAACCGCATGTCCGCGACCGAGTAGCATATTTCGAACAGAGGCTTTTTTATCACTGTTTAAATTTGATTCTAAAATATAATTCTGATTTGTTTTCTTCTGAATAAATTCGCAAGCTACCTGGGCTGCAAGTGTAACCATATTCTGCCCAGCTGCGTTGCTCGTGTTTAATACAATATCGAGTATTACATAGTTTTGTACTGTATATTGATCTATCCTTAAAACTTTACCGTGGCTTGTAGTGCTTTCGGCAACATTTATAATTTCTTTTTCATTCGCTTTCACCCAGTTCTGAAACTTCATGCTTTCATCAATATTGTCAAAAATAAAAACTGGAGCACGAGAAAGCTCTTGTCTAAAGTGGCGCGCAACAGTTCCACCGCTAATATTTGCAGCATAAATACCACGATTCATTGACATCGACAAAGTTCCTTCAAGAGTACAAAGAGGTATACAAAACTCACCCTGAGCATAAGTACCATCTAGAGAAAGTGGTCCGACAACAGACATAGGAACCTGCATAAAACCAACATGGTTTTCAATAATTCCCTGAAGGTCTTCTGCGTTATCCCGACTTGTGTCATCAATTTCTACACCAGAAAACTGTTTAACCCATTCTTTTCTAGCATCTGTATCTTCTTGTTTGTAGCCCCTGGGAATAGAAACATTTCGTTCATTGTTTTGATCAGACATATTTAAGTTTTTTCTTTGATTTAATTAAAAGTTAACATTTATCGATTCTTTTACCCAACAGAGCACTTCACGATATATAAATATACAGGAATGAATAAAGATTTTCCAACATAAATACGGGTTATAAAAAACAGTTTCAAGGTTAAGAATTAAGGTTAATACCTTCTGTTTTTATTTTGATTTTTATCAAAAACAGGTTCTCCTGTTTCTGGGTCAAACTCTACACCCGAGGACTTTTTTTTAATAGGGATTCCTGTTTCTGGATTAAACTCTAACCCCGAAGGTGGCTTTTTAATAGGGTCTCCCGATTCTGGATCAAACTCTAACACCGGGTTTATTTTAGGTCTTGGCAGTGGAGTAAGTTGGTTTCCCTTTTTTAAACTAGTGTTAAAAAAGTTAAAACCCAAGCTAGCACTTATTGTCGGGTATTTTTCCGCCACACTAATATCATATACACCTTTTAAATTCAAAAACTTAGAACTAAGTAGAGAAGCATCTATTTGAAGAGTAGTAGAAGTGTTCATTCCAAAAAGGCTAAAAATAGAACTGAAATTTTCTATTCCGAGAGTAATTCCAACCCCCTTCATTAAAAAGTTATAAGAAGCTCCTTGATACCTCTCCGGTTCCTGTGAACCGTAGGTAAAGATACTGTGTAACCCTCCATAAAAAGGGTTTTTCTTAGACGTTGTTGTTTTAATGGATTGAATTGAATGAATCGCGGTACCAATTTCAACATTTTTATTTAGTTCAATATTTATTCCAGCTTTGAAGGGTCTCCGGTTTTTTGAATTTATATATTTTTTGTACTCGAGACCAACATGCCACGCGAATGGACTCCCGCCCCCTACACCAACTCCACCAGATAAACCAGCTTCTGAATTTTTATACCCCTTTAATATTGACATTTCTCCTCTTAAGCCTGCTAATCCAGTATTGACACTTAATCCTTGATATGAACCATTATTCCAATAATAATTATAAGAATAATTTTCACTGGGAGATATATACCCAAGATTTCCTTCGGGAGCGATGTTCAAAGACCCATTAAAGGATGTTGCTTTTTCCCCTTCTTCCAATATTTTTGACGTTCTGATATGGGAATTATTATAACAACCAGAAAGTATAAACAAAAAAAGCGGAAAAAGAAGAATCCTTTTTATCAACTTAGCTGGCTAAAATAATATATGAAACCACATAGACTACGAACCCTGGAATTATAAGATATTCAGGTTTTCGCTTAAGGGTTATAGACGGTCCAAACATTTCTATATATTCAAGATAGTTCAATGGATTTGCGATAGCCTCATCATATTCTTGTTGTGATATTATGTTTGTTTCTAGCAATTCTACTGGTGACCGGCCATCAACAATTTTTACGAATTGTTTTTTTGTTATTTGTCCGGAGTAATATCTTTGATATACCCCTTCTCGAGGTTTTCTTTTACCCTTTTTAGTTTTTTCAATAAAATGTTTATTCTCTAATATTTTTTCTATCTCATCTTGAACCAACGCACGGATTTCTTTCTCTGTTAGATAGCGTTTTTCGGATTCTTCTTTTTTTACGTCATCAATTTTGGTGTCTAAACCTGGAAAGTCTGGGTTTAATATGTTTGTTTTTGGTACAACTTCTTTGCTTGGGCTCTCAATCAAAGGTTTGGTTGTTTTAGTTATGTTTTCAACGTCTTCTTTTGGTTTTTTTTGGATTACAGTCTTTTTTTCAGCTTCTTTCTGCTTCTTTTCTCGAAGTAAAGTTGTATTAAAAACATCTGGGATGTTTGCTACCCATTCACCGGTCATTGGATCCAGCTCAGGTGGGAAAAGAATTTCTTCTGAAAGAGTGTTTTCATCGCAATTATAAGATAGAATTAAGCCTGAATTAGATTTCACAATTTCAATACTTTCGCAAGAGAAATATTCAATTTTATCATCGATTAAAACGTGAATGTGGTTCATATATGTACCCAAAAACTCACCACGAACTGTTTCCTTTTTTTCTTTAAAGAAAAAATTAACTTCAGTAGCAAACCCAATGCTTAGATTGAAAAAAATAAAAATAAGCCACTTTGTTTTAACCATACGTCTTGCCTGAAATATCTATTTTTAAAGGTTTATAAAAAGTATTTCTTCCAAGTAAAGCACCCAAAGTTGCCCCAACAAAAGTAAAAACTTTTTCGTGTTGATCACTAAAACTTTCTTTGGAAACAATAAGGGTTAAATATCCAATAGCACCCCCAAAAACGGATACACTTGTTGCCAAAAAAAACTCTGCTTTTTGAGGGACAATAAGTACGTAATCAATATTATTGTGGCTAAAGAGATTGTGGTTTATTCCATCCGAAACAATAAAACTTTCAGGTGTTACAGTGACGAGTTCTCCCTGAACCTCCATCTTACCGGGTCCAACAAAACGAATTGTCTTTCCAGAATAGTTGTTTTTGAAATTTTCTAAGCGCGTAATTTTTACAGACTCAGAACGCAAAGCGGTCTGGGAAAAGATAGGTGATAAAAAAACGATCGCAATAAATATTGTTTTTAAAGTCATACTAAGCTTTTCTAAAACTCAAAAAACTCCCAATAAAAATCTATATAAGGTTGTTGAAAATGAAGACCAATCTTAAAAGTTTCATTGAGGGTGTATTGTAAGCCAAAATCAAAATCCACCATACTTACGCTTCCAGCTGCAGACTCTAAAGAAAAAGCAGCTGTTCCATCATCGCCTAAATAATCTGAGGCTAAATCAGAAAAGTTCATTGCTCGGTACCCATTGTCTATCCATGCAGACCCTAAAAACTTTAAATCTTTTCTTAAGTCATATTCTAGAGAAGCCCAGGCGCGAAAAGGAACTTTATATAGTTTTTCCGTACTCCAGCTTACAACATGTTCGCTTCCACCAATATTAACAGAACGTTTAAGAAACTCATTTCTATCCAGAAAAGCATTTGAGGCTTTTATTCCTGTTGACCAACCAATTTTTCCTCTTCCAGTTGGATTAACCCTCCTTGATGAAAAAACAAGATAAGCTTCTATGTAGAAACGATCAGCATTGACAGATTCATTTGTTACATCCGTTACACTAATATCTTTCATGGAGCCTTTAAGTTCATTTAATGGAATCGGTTCGATTTCACCTTCTGCATTTACACTCTCAATAGTTATAGCATGCGCATACCTAGAGACAATACTTTCAGCTGGATATTTTCTATGAAGACCAAGCCCCCAAGATGCTGCAACTTCTTTTTGAGCTGATTTTTTATGATAAAATCGCATTCTAGGATGAAGGTTTAGGTCGTTATTAAAATTTGAACCAATTTTAGAAGTTATCATAAACCTATCTGTTAATCCATACCCAATAGACAAGCCACTAAGATAAAAAGTGTTTCCTGCTAGTGGAAAAGCTGTAGGGTCTAAAAAAACATTTATCAGTTTAGATTCACCTTGGTAAAACTTTGTTCTTTCTTCAGATTTTCTATCTAAAACTCCACCATGGTAGCGTTTCATTTTTTGAATATCTCTTTTCTGAACAACAGCATCGCCGTATTGTGTTCTTATAACAAACTCTTCTGCTGTTTCGCCCAGAACAGAACCAATAAAAAACTCACCGTTTTTATTCGTTATTTCTGCTGATTCTTCAAGAAACTGCTCAGAGGGAATGTTGAATGTTCCACTTGAAGTCTTTAATCTAATAACTTCATTTTCAATTGATAAGATCTCACCCTCTCTAATGGTTCCATCTAAAAAATGAAACCGTTTTTGCATACCAGTTTCTAGAGAAGTAGCAACCGTTAAATCTCTTTTTATTGTTTCTTTTTCTACTGGTTTTTTAATGCTTTGACTTTGAAAGCCTTTTATTACTTCTGCGCCTTGCATGCGGTTCAAATCGTCAAGAGGCGCACCATATTGACTTAGCAAATGGTTGTACAAGTCTTGACTAGAAAAACCTGCGCTAGCAGAAAGAGATTCTATTGCCGTTTTTTGACCAGGGAGAATGTTTCCCGACTGACTTAATAAAAAAGATGAAAGAAAAAATACCAATATAGAATAGATTGGTTTCATAATAATGGTTCCCCTAGTTAAGGTTTTTGTTTTATCTTGTTGTTTTAAACTTAAAACTAAAAAATAACAAAAGCCTTTTTATTATTGCAACAGGCTTAAGCTATGATTAACTTTAATTAAGTAAAAGTTAAAAAACAAGGGCAATTTAATAAATAGTGAAAAACACTACAGAAATAATTAACGACTTGATGGAGCTACGCGGCATGAAAAGAAAGCGAGACGTTGCTCAGTACTTTGGTGTTAGCCCTCAGGCATTAAGCATTTGGATCGCAAAAGATCAAATACCTCCTAAGCATTTATTAAAACTATCAAGGCAGGAAAAAATGGAAAGCATTTCTCGTTCTACTTCTTACAATAAGCTCAATAAAACAGAAACAACAGATGAGCTAGAGACAGTAGTTAACTATTTAATGAAAGAAAACTTAAGGTTAAAAGAGGAGTTGAGGGAGTTTAAATCAAAACAAAAAACCTCTGACACATCAAACAACCAAGGTGTGTTTGATAAAATTATAGCAGACTCGCTCTATATTTCGGGGAAAGTTTCTGATGGAATTATTACTGAAATTGATGGAAGTTGGGAAAAAATAATGGGATACAAACCAAATAATCTGGTCGGGAAATCTTATGATAGGGATGATTTAATTCACCCAGATGATTTAAAAGCAGCAAAAAAAATACAAGAAAAACTAAAAAACTCTGAATCAATCACTTTCTCTAAATATAGTACTATACAAAGATGGAAGAACGGCGAAACTGGAAAATATATAATGTTGAGTATGGTTTGGGATATTAATGTAAATGAGGATCTTGCATTAATAGTTTGTAAACCAATTGATGGGTTCATTTCGGATTAAAATAAGTTTATGGGGGCAATTCTATTTGCCGGTTTAATTAGGGTCTCATTTGTATTGAGTGAGGGTAAAAGCAATGCCCCCAAAAAATTAGAGTTAGAAGATAAAAAAGGAGCAAGAAGTTTAATTAAAATTAATAATCTCCGAGATGAGAATGTAATGAAAAAAATAAATAGAATAGGAATCCGATTCTCAGTTTGATCCTCTTGTAGGAATCATTGGTGGTATGGTGTAGAATATTTTATTTCTGAGCAATTTTCTTTGGGCGGTGAAGTCTCAATGAACTTTGTAATGAACGAATGGAAAAATGAAAACCAAGACGAATACGATTATGATGATAACGAAAATATATCAGAGGACTGTAGGTTAACTCCTGGAGTAGTTCTTATTCAATTTATTTTTAATTATTATTTTGATTGATGAATATTTTTAACGATATCCTATTTGCTGTAACAAGAGAGGATTATAAAATAGAGCATCAAACAATAATAGAAAGAAACTATAAAAAAATTCTTACAGTTTGTTCAGGTGGTTGCACGCCACTGTCATTGAAAGCATTATCAAAAAACTTGATGGTAACCGCATTTGACATTAACCCACATCAATTAATACATTTGAATAATAAAACTAAGCTCACCCAGACAAAAAAATTAAAACAATTAAATGCAGGCTTTAAAGGTGATATGGCTCTTAATCAATGTGGGAAATTTGAAAAAATGTTCCAAGTTTTTAGAGTTTCATTTATTAAAAATATAACTACTGAATCTGAAATAGAAGAACTCTTCAATCTCAAAACTGAGGAGAAAAAGAGAAATTATATCATATTAAGTTGGTTAAAGAACTCGAATATTAAAACCCCTTTTAAAAAAGTGTTTAACGATGAAGTAATAGAATCAATCTTTAGTAAGCGGGCAACGCAACATGCTACTCCAGGTACGTATATTGAGTATTTTTTTAATAAGATAATGAATTCTTTTAAATCGAATAATTTTTACAAAAACCCTTTTCTACAGCACATTTTTTTAGGATATTATTTGAAAGAAAGTTTTATGCCATACATTAATTATCAAAAAGAATTAAAGATCAAAACCGTTCTTGGTACTGTTCATGATGTTCCCAATATTGAAACATATGATTTGGTCAGCCTATCTAATCTGTTCGATTGGTGTGATACACAGTTTGTAAAGCAATGTGCATCGTACTTATCTAAGCTTAGATCCGGATCAGGTATTATTCTAAGGCAGCTAAACAATGACAAAAACTGGTATCCTATTTTTAAAAATCAATTTGAAGAAGACACTTCATTCAATACTTATTGGAAAAAAAATGATAGGAGCATGTTTTACGATCATTTTAGACTTTTCATAAAAAAATGAATTTATTATTTCAAGTTTGCGATGAAGAAGGCTTATCTAAATACGTCCAAGAATTAAAAGAGATCGAAGAAAATATCTTATATCCTTTAGAAAATGGCGCAGAATCATTTAGAATAAGTCACGGAAAGATGTACACTCCATTTTTTACAAATCAAGGCTATAAAACAAGGTTTCTTGTAATAAAAGATGGGCAAAAAGTTATAGGTGGGATTGTTGCTATTTGGAAAAACATAACAATATCAAATCAAATACATAAACTTCTATATGTTGCAGATTTAAAATTAAAAAAAGGTTATAGAGGGAAAGGTGTTATTAAAAGAAGTCTTTCTTACTTATTTATAAGATGGCCTTTTATAAAAAACTTTCAAGGATGGGATTTAATATACTTTTGCGCAATGCAAAGACGAGAAGTTGGAGTAGATAAAACGTTTAAAGGGATGCACTTAGGAAGGTTGGCAAAACCAGTTGCTGAACTTTTTATATATATGGTTGACCCAAAGTTATTTTCGGATCATAATTTTTCTAGACTAGAGTACAGACCTTTAAAACATATAAATTTGAGCCAAGATCGGGAAAAAAATGTTCTTTGGAACGATGGAATAAAAGATATTGTTTCAAATAAAAACGGGCAGAAAATCAAACTTGGGCACTTAAACCCAGAAATATTTATCAAGTTAAATAAAAATAAATTTGATGATGCGATCAAAGAAATAAAAGAAAAAACAGGTAGTTTAGCTTGTTTTTCGATTGATACAAGAGAACAAGAAAAACTAGATTGGCTTAAAGAAATGGGCTTACAATCAGAGACAAAATGTAAAATATTTTCATTCAGTCCTTTCTCATTTGGATCTATTAAATCTAATACATTTTATATATCAACAGGAGAAATATAAATGAAGACATTTATAAGAACACTTAAGCAAAAAACTCCAATACACAAAAACTATTATTTCGCAAAGTTGAGAAATGATGAATTAACGCTGGAAGAGTTTCAAAAATCACAACTTAACTTTTTCGATGCAGTTCTTTCATTTACAAAACCAATGTTTATAATCTCAAGCAAATTAGATTCGTACGAACAGAGACTGTTAGTTTTAGAAAATATTTTCGAAGAACATGGTAATGGTGACATTGCAAAAAATCATGGAAAAACATTTGAGGAGTATTTAATTTTACTTGGAGTAAATAAAAAAGAGATAAAAAACCGTAGGATAAATAAGTCATCACAAAACTTTAATCTTTCTTTGATAGAATACTCCCAAAAAGAATCTACGTACTTTAGTTTAGCAATGATGGGAATCATTGAAGAAAGGTATTCTGAAATGTCAAAACTAATATCAGAAAAATTATTAAAAAACAAATGGCTAACAGAGGAAACGCTAGTCCACTATAAAGTTCATGAAAAATTAGACATTGAACACGCAGAGTCTTTTTATCATTTAATAAGTTCTAAGTGGTTAGATAAAAACATACGAAATGATATAAAAAAAGGGCTTCTGTTCGGAAATAATTTGATTTTAAATTTATATACAGATCTGCTTTGATCAGATTACAATTAATACATATTTTTTAATCTGTATTTTTAAATATAAACCTTAATGATAACAACGAACTAAAGATCTTATTTTTTAAATGAGTTTTCTTCAAATTATCATGATCCAAAGAGAAGAAACTTTGACTTATATTCAGGTGATATAGATGGAACAAATATGAAGAGAATTACTTTTTTTGACGGGTTTGATGGATTCCCCATGTTTAGCCCAAAGGGAAAATATCTTGTTTTTACATCTAATAGAAATCAATTAAAAAAAGTGATACAAACTTGTTCATCGCTGAATGGAAAAATTAATGAAATTATTTTTTAGTACTATCTTTTTTCTAAACCTTTGTTTAGCTCAATCGTCAGAAAATGTTGTAATACCTTTTGATATTCTTGACAACATTGGTGATGTTGAAAGTCTAGAAAGTTTGGACCCTGAACAATTAATGACCGTACAGAAAGCATTAGGTGGAATAAAAGTTGATGGAAAGCTTGGACCCGAAACTATGAAAGCAATGCGGGGATATTTTGCTTATTTAAAAATTTTAGAAAGGCTTAATGGTTCTATTCCAAAAGAATATATTAAAGAAGCTTTTTCTCATTCGAAGCTAGAAATTCACAAAGAAATAGCAGATCGATTTGCTAGACCGTATGAAAAAAAGACGTGGGTGGAATACAGAAAAATATTTGTAAAAGAATCTAGGATAGCATCTGGAGCAAAGTTCTATAAAGAAAACAAAAAACTTATCTCTGAAATATCGGATAAATATTCAATGGACCCATTCATCATCGTAACTATTGCAGGAGTTGAAAGTAATTATGGCGTTCATCATTCTCAGTTTTCCGTATTTAATTCTTTATACACGCAGATTCAAGAAATGCCCAGAAGGTCAAAATGGGCTACAAAAGAACTCGCAGAGTTTTTAAAATATTGTTTCAATGATAAACTCGACCCTCAAGAGATAGGAGGTTCATATGCAGGAGCATTTGGGTTTGGTCAATTCATTCCCTCTAGTTTCACAAGATATTCTATCGACTATAATAATAATGGTGTAAGAGAACCCTATAGCTGGCCAGATGTTTTAGGTAGCATAGCTAATTATCTTCGCATGAATGGGTATGAGTCAGATAGTAATAATTATGAAGAAGATGGAGACATCTGGAAATCTATTTATGCGTACAACCATTCGGATAACTATGTTATGGCTGTATTAGAATTAACAGAAGAGATAAGAAAGAGAGCTAAAGCTGAATAACAATAAAGGTTTAATTGGGGATAACAACTATTATAAAAATGTTGTTCTCAATTATGAATTGTATAATTCTTTTTTTATAACCCTTCCTTTTGGTGGATTAAAGAATATTGGAAACCTGATCCCAATTTTAAATGAATTTCTTACAAATGAGTTGAAAAAAGGTAAAAATCCCGAAGAAATTATTAATGAATTTTTCACTACTCATACAAACATAAAAAAAGAGTCAGATAAACATCAGTTTCTTTTTAAAATAATTCAATATACGGAAAGACAAATAGTTTTAATTGATGCAATTGAAGATGCATATTTTTCTAAGATTAATAATGTTAGAGGAGATGGCACAATTGATTCTATTTTTAATAGACTAGCAGACTCAGACCTAAGAATTAAAGAAATATCAAGTGATTTAAAAAAGTTTTCCTCGAGGATTGTATTAACCGCACATCCTACTCAGTTTTACCCAAGTAGAGTTCTTGGAATTATTGATGAGTTAAAACATAAAATTGTATCTAATGACCCATCTGCAATCCGGGATGTTTTGATTCAATTAGGCTGGACACCTTTTTTCAAAAAAAGAAAACCATCTCCTTTTGAAGAGGCTTCAAAACTTGTTTGGTATTTAGAAAACGTTTTTTTTCATGTCTCCTCTAATTTATTAAAAAACCTTAAAGAACAAATGGGTAGTAATTCTATTCCACCCAAGTCAATAAGCATAGGGTTTTGGCCTGGAGGGGACAGGGATGGAAACCCTTATGTTACAAATGAAATAACAATTAAAGTTGCAAATCTTTTGCGAGACTCTTTAATAAAATTATATATAAATGAGATTCGGGAAGTTAGAAAAAAGATAACTTTTTCTAACCTTTATGAAAAGCTTGAAGAAATTGAGCTTAGCTTAATTAAGCACCTCAACCATTCAAAAGAATATAAACTAGAAAAATTTATAAGAGCATTGACAAACATTAAGAATAATCTTTTTGCGGAATATAATGGGATTTTTGTAGAGGACATAGAAGGGTTACTCAATTCAATTAATTTATTTGGTTACTTCTTTGCATCTATAGACATAAGGCAAAATAGAAGAGAAATTATAAGATCATTAAAGTTCGTTTACCTAAGGAATAAAAAACCATTAGAGATGTCAACCCAAGAGCTACTATCTTTTTCGAAAAAGCTTACGTTTTTAAGCGTTAAAGATAAAACTATAAATGATACTCTTAAATCGTTTAAAATGATAAGCGATTTACAAAAAAAGTTTGGTGAATCAATATGCAATCGATATATAGTATCTAATTGTTGTTCTGCAAAAGATATAGCAAGTGTTTTTTTTCTTGCTAAAGGAACGGCATTTAATAAAGAAATTAGTATTGATTTTATTCCTTTATTTGAATCGGTGCAGGACTTAGAGAATGCTGAAGTTATTCTAGAGGAGCTATTTACTGACAAAACCTATTTAAAACATTTAAAGCAGAGAAATAATACACAAACTGTAATGCTTGGATTTTCAGATGGAACAAAAGATGGTGGTTATATTACAGCAAACTGGAAGATTCTTCAGGCAAGAAATGTAATTATGGCTCTTGGAAAGAGGCAGGGGCTTGATATAATATTTTTTGATGGAAGAGGTGGCCCACCAGCAAGAGGAGGAGGCGAAACACATGATTACTATACCTCGCTCAACAAGAATACTATGGGGTCACAGATACAGTTAACAATTCAAGGTCAAACAATTTCAAGCAAGTTTGGAAATCCAACTTCTGCAAAATATAATTTAGAACAGCTAATTTCCTCTGGCTTACATGTGCTAACTAAGAAAGAAAAAAGTGAAAACAAAGATTTTAGTGTTTTAATGGAAGAATTAAGCAAAGTTTCCTTAAAAAAATATATAAAACTTATTGAAAGAAATGATTTCATGGGTTACATGGAAAATGTGACCCCTCTAAATTATTATCAAAAAGCAAATATTTCATCAAGACCGGACAGAAGAGATAAAGGTTCAAGTTCTATCTCTGACTTAAGAGCGATACCTTTTGTTGGAGCGTGGTCTCAGATAAGACAGAATGTTCCGGGTTATTATGGTTTAGGAACTGCAATTAATTCAATTATAGTGAATGGTAAAGAATTATTACTAAAAAAAATGTATCTGGAATATGATTTTTTCCAAGCAATTATTGAAAACTCAATGCAAAGTATGTCAAAAACAGATTTTTCAAAAAGTGCGTTTATAAAAAAAGAAAAAAAATATAATCCTGTTTGGCAGGATGTAAGAAATGAATTCGAATTAACAAAAAAAATGGTTCTGAAAATATCAGGTCAAAAATCACTTTTAGAAAAAAAGCCTCAAATTAAATCATCAATTGAACTAAGAGAAAAAGTTGTTTCACCTTTAGTTCTTATACAACAGTATGCACTATATAAAAAAAGACAGCCAAAACAAAAAGAAACAGAAGTTTATGATAAACTAATCATCAGGTCTCTTTTTGGAAATATCAATGCAGCTAGGAACTCTGCATAATATTTTTAAAATGTTACATTTAACTCTATTTCTAAATTATTTCTATTTATTTTAACGGGTACTTTTATTCCTCGCTTTAATTCACGAAGTCTTTCCATATATTCATTAATATCATTAACCTTTTTTCCATTTATAGATTTAATTACATCACCGCTAATAATCCCAGCTTTTGCAGCAGGGCCTTCAGAATCGGAGATTTGATCAATTTCTAGTCCAACAACAGTACTGCTATAACTTGGAACTATTCCAAAGGTAACTTTAAAAGAAGATCTAGTTTCCATACTCCTATTTTTAGGTCCTGCCTCAGAAAAAGAAGGTGGGTTTTGAGATCTGGATAAATTAAAAACTATATCATAGACTAAGTTTAGTATTTGTTTCTGTCCTTTCAGGTTTATGAGCTTCCATGTGTCTTCTGGTGTGTGATATTCATCGTGAAAACCAGAGAAAAAGAATAATACGGGAATATTTTTAGAGTAGAAGGACGCGTGGTCGCTTGGACCATACCCTGGTTTTGTTTTATTTAATTTATAGTTTTTATAAGCAGATAAACTATCAAGTAAGTTTTCAAACACTGGGCTGGTTCCGACTCCTCCAACTGTAAAAGTGGAATCTTTCATTCTTCCGATCATGTCCAGATTGATCATTGCTTTTATTTTACTAATATCAATGGATGGGTTCTTTGTGAAGTATTTTGAACCAAGAAGGCCTTTCTCTTCTGCGTCAAAACCAACAAGAAGTACGCTCCTTTTCAATCGACCTTTTTGAGACGCTAACTTTTGAGCTAATTCTAATAAGCCAGCTATACCCGATGCATTGTCATCTGCGCCAGGATGGACAGCTACTGTTTCTGGTTTTCTTGAACCGGAAGAATGACCACCGTTTCCAACATGATCAAAATGAGCACCAATAACGATATATTCATCTCGAAACTCCCTATTTCCACTTTTTATTAAACCAACTATATTTGCTGCCCTTGAAGTAACTAGAGATAGGTTAACTTTTGCTTCTATAGTCTCAGACAGATTAAAACTTAATGGCAATAGTTTTGTATTCATGTAGTCTTGGATCTTTTTTCTTGTCCAACCTTCTTTCTCTAATATTTTGTCGGCGGTACTATTTGATAGATGAAGAGCGGGTATCCCCGAGTCTTTATATCCTTCTAAATATTTTAAAGGATAAAGGTCTGGGTCTTCAATTTGGGATATGAATATAATTCCAAGCGCACCTTCATCTCGAGCAACTAACATTTTTTTATAAAGAGAGGAATGTTCTAAAAAAACAGAATGCTGTAGTTCTCTTTCTGGGCTATGCCTCATTACAATAACCCACTTTCCTTTTACATTTATTGACTTGTAATCGTTCCAAGAAAGATCCTCAGTATCTATTTTAAATCCATACCCAGCAAAAACAACCTTACCTTTATATAATCCGCTACTACTAAAATGAAAAGGGACATAGTCAATTTCTGGGTTTAAAGTCTTATTATTTATTTTAATATAGTTAGAATCGCCCAAAACTATGTCAGTATTGATTTCAAAAGGTTGGACAAATGAATTTTTTATGCCAGGTTGTATCCCGTATGATTTGAGCTGTTTGGTTATATAGGCAATTACGTCTTTTGAACCCCTGGAGCCGGGATATCGACCTCCTCTTTTTTCATGAGACAAATATCTAATATGATTCATTATCTCGTCTTCGCTAATCTCTGAATCAAATGTTGAACGTTTAGTTTGAACTAAACCAAAGCCAATAATTAAAAAAATAAATACGGCATAGAGTGTTTTTTTGTTTTCGTTCATGGATGATTAAAATAAAGGTCTTAAATTAAAGACTAAAGCTTAACTGCTTTTGTTTAAAATATGAAAAATAGAATAATAGTAGAAGCTAATTCTGAATACATTGCGGATCAGTCAAATCCGGTGAAAGAAAAATATTTCTTTTCATATAATATTAAGATTATCAATAACTCCAATCAGCTGGTTCAACTTTTAAGTAGGTATTGGCATATTACGGACGGCTTAGGAAATACAGAGGATGTTCATGGACCGGGTGTGGTCGGAAAAACACCGATAATTAAACCAGCAGAATCATTCTCTTATACAAGCTTTTGCCCTATAAAAACACCATTAGGGTATATGAGAGGCTCTTTTAGAATGGTGGATGAAAATAAAGATGAGTTTGAAGTTGAAGTGAAAAAATTTAAACTTATAGCTCATCAAATTTTTAATTAGAGAAAGCTACATATTAAAAAACAGGAAAGAACAAACATACCATTATGAAAATACAAAAAACAAAAATAATTGCAACGGTTGGACCAAGTTGCTCAGATAAAGAAGTTTTACAGTCTTTAATTGATGCTGGAGTAGACTGTTTTAGGGTGAATTTATCTCACGGATCGATGGAAGAAAAAGCAGAATTTTTCGATCTAGTGAAAAGAGCTAAGACTAGTTCTGGCGACCGTCCAGCAATATTAGCTGATTTATCAGGACCAAAAATACGTGTTGATGGTCTCAAAAAAACATTGGAGCTTGCTAAAGGAGATTCAATAAAAATCAGTAATGAGGAGGAAGGAGCTGGAATTATTCCTGTTTCTAATGTTGTAAGGTTCCAGTCAGTAAACCCTGGGGCTAAAATTTTAATCAATGACGGATTAATTAGTTTAACAGTGAAAAAACATGTTTCTGATAGAACATTAATTTGTGAAGCGGTAATCCCAGGAAAAGTTGAAAATAGGAAAGGTGTTAATTTCCCCGGCATTGATTTAGATGTTCCCCCTTTAACAAAGCAAGATGAATTAGATTTAAAGCTTTCGCTAGAAAAAGGAGCTGACTGGATAGCTCTTTCTTTCGTTAGATCTGCATCTGATTATGATTTAGTAAGAACAAAAGTAGAAGAACATGGTTATAAAACTCCAATAATGGCAAAAATAGAAAAATGGGAAGCGGTGACAAACCTAGATTCCATAATTGACACTTTTGATGCTGTAATGGTTGCTAGGGGAGATTTAGGAGTGGAGCTTCCTCTAGAGCGTGTCCCACTTATTCAAAAAGAAGTTATTACTAAAGCAAGTCAAGCAAGCAAACCGGTTATTATAGCGACTCAAATTCTTGATTCTATGACTGAAAGACCTGTACCAACAAGAGCAGAAGTCAGCGACATAGCTAATGCAATTCTCGATGGAGCAGATGCTTTAATGGTTACCGGAGAAACAGCAGCGGGAAAATACCCTGAAAAAGTTATTAAAGTTTTAAATAGAGTTATTCAAGAGACAGAATCTGCAATTGATTATGAAGAATTTTATATTGAACCAGATCATGAAAACATAAACACTTCCAGAGCAATAAGTCACGCGGCATGTTCAGTCGCTGAAGACCAAGGAATCAAAATTTTAGTTACAATGACGCACAGTGGAAGCACAGCTAGAATGGCAGCTCGATATCGTCCAAATGCTCGAATCATTGCAATGACACCTAAAGAAAAAATATGTCGGCAACTATCAATTGTTTGGGGTGTCAGCTCTATTTTAGTAGATAGGTATACTTCTTCAAATGAAATACCCGATATTGCAAATATTGTTTTAAAAAGAGAAAATCTATTAGACTTAGGAGATAAATACGTGATAACAGGAGGTGTTCCAGTGGGCGTAGCAGGAACAACAAATTTTTTATCAGTATCTGAAGTTAAATAGGTTCTAATTCGGGTCTATCAACTTTCCTAAATGTTTACAGATATATGCTGTACCCCTCTTATCTGGTGGATGTCCGTCTTTACATTTATCAGTGCAGATGAAATAAGACTCTTCAAGCTCTTTACCACCTTTTTCTGTAAAATATAACCATTTTCCTGTTTGGAATCCATTCTCATATTTTCCTTCATACTTTTTTTTACCGTTCTTATGAAATCCTACCCAATTACCGTTTGCTTTTCCACCTATATAATTTCCTGTAAATCTTTTCTTTCCATTTTTATCCCACCCTGTCCAAGGACCAGTTTTATATCCATTTTTTAAGTTACCCTCTTCTCTTTTTTCACCGGACCGATATTTATTAAAAGCGGGACCATTGTACACTTTTTGATTAAAGAAAAAATAAGGACTAAAGTCATCTCGAGTTATATGTTGACCGCTTCTTTCATAAAGTGAGACTTCCATATCAACAGGTTTATCAGAACAGCTAAAAGATAAAAAAAGATAAAAAAACAATAAATATTTCATTTAAGTACTTCTCCATTTGTTTAAAATTAACGAATACCTCTTCTTATATCTATAGAAGACAAAACCAGATCTTTTATTCAATAATAATTTCGTCGGAAAACAGCCAACAGTGTCCTCCTTTTGCAGAGTGCCAGTCCGGACAAATTTTTTGATTAACAGCTTCAATTTTTATAAACCTTGTGGAGAACTTAATATTTTCGATAACAACTTCAATTTGATTAGCAGCACCATTTTCTTTACCTGAAGAAACTTTCTGTGTTAAGGTGTTTGAAAAGAGTTTTCCATCTTTTGAAAAAGAAACATTGACTTCAGTAGGAAGAAAAATTCGAGAACCGTGAGCTTCTAAAAATCCACATTTAATAAAATTAATGTTTTTTTCTTCGCCTAAATCTATATTTAGGTCAAGATTATTACTTTTCCAGCCTTGCCAAGACCCATCTGTAAAATCTGTTGTTCCCTTAAGGCCATCGACAAGTGAGAAATTTTTATTTCCAGGATACTTTTTGTTATACTTATTATGGTATTCTACTTTTTTACCAATTGCTTTATGAAAGACAAACGATTGCTTAGAGTATTCAATTGGTACTTCTTTCTCCTTTAAAAAAATTCCTGCAATAATATTTTTTGTCGTATTTATTAGAAAGGGGTTTTTATATAATTTGGAGGTTTGATTTGGGTTAGTTCCATCGACTGTAAACCTTATTTTTTCACCAGGTTTTTCTGATTTGAAAGATACTTCAATAGACCTTGTTTCTTTATTATAACGTCCATCTATTTCTACTGTAAAACTACCTGGTGAAACAGTCCAGTTTAAATTTTCGAATCTATTCTCTAAAATTTTTAACCTGGAAAAAAAATCTTCATATGTATTTACTCCAGGTCCAGACCAAAGAACTTCAGATAGAGCAGTCATTCTTGGTAAAACTCGATATTGTGCTCTCTCTGGTGTTTGGACATATTCTGTCCAAAGATTCCCTTGGGCCCCAATAATATTTTTCTGATTCTCTTTTTGTAGTTTTTCAGGAATTGGATTAAAGGAATAAACTTTTTTAAGTGTTACTAAACCTCCAAATGCAACAGGTGAATTGTTTGGGCTAGCCTGATAATAATCAAAATAACAATGAGATGTCGGGCACATAATAACCTCATGTCCCGCATTTGCAGCTTCTATTCCACCGGCCATTCCTCTCCAACTCATTACAGTTGCTGATTTTGCTAATCCACCTTCTAATATTTCATCCCATCCAACGAGCTTTTTATTTTTAGATAAAATAAAAGTTTCGATTCTTTTGATAAAGTAACTTTGTAATTCCTCTTCATCTTTCAAATTTTCACTTTTTATTCTATTCTGACATTTCACACATGTTTTCCAATATTTTTTTTCAGCCTCATCTCCCCCAATATGAATATAAGGAGAGGGAAAGAGATCTACTATCTCTGATAAAACGTCTTCTAAAAAACTGAATACGTCATCATTTCCTGCACAAAAAATATCAATGGTTGGCCAATAAGTTCCAGGTTGTACGGGTAGAGTGTCATTGTTACAGGATAAATTGGGATAAGCTGCAAAAACCTCAGACGTATGCCCGGGCATTTCTATTTCAGGAACAACCATTATGTTTTTCTCTGCGGCATAACGAACAACTTCTCTTATTTCTTCTTGGGTATAATATCCCCCATATGTTGATTCTTCATTTTTGAGGATTGGTGATTGTTTTTTCCATGGCTGTCCTGTTCTATCCACGCGCCATGCGGATTTTTTTATTAAATCTGGATACTTTTTTATTTCTATTCTCCAACCATTATCATCTGTTAAATGCCAATGAAAAACATTCATCTTATGTAATGCGATCATATCAATATATGTTTTAATAAAACTTACATCAAAAAAATGCCTTGAAACATCTAAGTGCATCCCTCTATAAGAAAATGTTGGAAGATCTACTATTCTACATACTGGTATAGTAGTTTCTTTCGGAATTTGATATTTTTCAAGTTCTGGCGGGCAGAGTTGTCGAAAACTTTGGAACCCATAAAAAAGCCCAGATGTTGAGGAGGAATGAAGGACAACTGTGTTATTGCTTTTTATTTGCAGTAAATACTCTTCGGGCTTAAAAGTTTTAGTTTCATCGTACTTGATTATTATTCCATTTTTTTCAATTTCTTCCTCAATTTTATTACTTAGTTTGGTTATGGGGCTTAAAAAATCTTGAAACAGCTTTGCACAATTTATTTCTTCAATAGAATTATTATGCAGATAAATATTTTTCAATGATTTTAAGTCAATAAAATTCGAAGATAACTCCACCTTTGTTGGTTTTGGAATTATATTAATATTGTTCTGGCTATTCATGCTCGATGCCTTGGTTGTACAATTGTTGAAAAAGAATAAAATGAAGAGGTATAGCTTTATGTTTTTAAAATCTATGATGATGTAATATATTTAATTTCATTAATTATTCTAAATATTTAAGTAAATAATTATTAAAGTAAGTTTTTAAAAATACTTATAATTTTGAATAACAATAAACCTATAGAAAACGATAAGTAATTGCAATGGAACTATTAGAAAACATTTTTAATATAATAAGATCAAGTCCTCTTTTAAAAAGTACATCTATTTTATTATTTTCAATAATTACAGCAAAAATAGTAGATATTATTTTCACGTTTATCTTTAAAAGAATTGTTGACCGGACACAAACTTCCCTAGATGATCAAATTCTTCAATTATTACATAAACCAGTATTTCTAACGATACTATTTTTTGGTTTTAACATTGCTATTAAAGTTGCAAAACTACCAGTAGAAATTGAGTTTGCTTTAATTGGCCTTTTTAAAACAATTACAATTCTCATATGGCTTTTTGTAAGTATAAAAATATTAATAGTAACAATGGAGTGGTTTTCAAGGCAACAAGCTAGCAGTTTTCTCCAAAAAAACACATTACCTCTTTTTATAAATTTAGGGAAAATAGCGATTGGCTTATTTGCAATTTATTTTATTTTCTTAAGTTGGGATATTAATATTAATGGAATCCTCGCATCTGCAGGTGTTTTAGGTGTTGTTCTTGGTCTTGCGGCAAAAGATACTGTTTCTAACTTTTTTGCTGGTATCTTTCTAATGGCAGACTCACCATTTAAAGAAGGGGACTATATACTCTTAGATAGTGGAGAACGAGGTTATGTAAAACAAATGGGGCTAAGGTCGACTCGTTTTATGACTAGAGATGATATAGAAATAACAATTCCAAATTCAGTTATTGCCTCCTCAAAGATTGTTAATGAGAGTGGTGGTCCTGGCGAAAGTGAAAGAGTCCGAATATCATTTCAAATTGCTTATGGAACTGATATTGAACATGCTAAAGAAGTACTGATCAATTTGGCTTTAGAAAATGATGATGTTTTAAAAAAACCTGTTCCAAGAGTTCGTTTTAGAGAGTTTTCAGAATATGGACTTAAACTTCAATTATTGTTCTGGATACAAAAACCTGAAACACGAGGTAGAACAGTTGATGCCATAAATACAAAAATTTATAAAGCATTTGCTAAAGAAAAAATTACAATCCCATATCCCAAAATGGAAATTTTAATGCCAAAATAGAATTATAGCTTTCCTGCTGATTCTCTTGTTGCAAAATAATTCCAACCCCGAAGTACAATTTCTACGTTTGTATGATCATTTTTTATAATTTTATCCTTCCCTGAATATAGCTGGACTAGAATAGTTTTTCTTGGCTTTAAATCTTGGTTTGGCAGGGATCCATGGATAGTGCAGGAATGAAAAAATAAAACTTCACCAGCTTTTGCTGTTATTGGAAGTGCCTTTTCTAATGTGTATTTTGAATGAATCTGATCAATATGTTTATGTCCATTAGATTTTTTTATTTGACCAAACTTGTGAGATTTAGGAATTAATCGAATACATCCCATTTCGCTTGAGGTATCCGTTAAGTGAATTACAGCTGTAATCATCGTATTTTTTTCTGAAGGGAAGTATGACCAATCTTGATGAAGGGGGAATGCTGATCCTATTAAAGGAGGTTTATAAAATAATTTGGTATGGTGTAACATTATATCTGGCCCCATTAATGACTCTACATGATCTAAGAATCTTTTTTGTTGGATCATCTCTAGCATTTTTGCAGAAAAACTATGCACATTGTGTGTGTGTATTACACATGAGTTTTTATCTTCTAAATCATTAGTTAACGGACTGCCCCATCGTGCATTAATATTTTCATTACTGTTATTTAATTGGTAAAGAATTTTATTGAATTCTATTTCAAAACTTAGTAGATCTGCTTTAGAAAAAAGATTTTTTTGTAATAAAAACCCATCGTTCTCAAACTTAGATAAATTATTATTTTTCATATATTATTGGAGCAAGAAATTCATCCCGAAGATAATTTAAATAATTTTTATTCTCACCTTTCAAACTAACTCTTTTTGAATTTTCATCACAGAAATGAACAACTAGTCCCACTCTTGGGTTTAAATCATTATTGCTTCCGGAAGAATGATAAGTTAGAGATTTATGAACAGAAACCTGGCCTTTGTTTAAAATCGCATCAACTACATTAAAATCTGATTTCTTTTTTGTAAGTATCTGGTTTTGATCTTTTAAATCTTTTTTAAAAAAATCTAGTCCGTCAATTCTATTCCAATGGTTGGAGCTTGGAATGTATCTAACGGGGCCAGAGCTACTTACAACATCCGTTAGGGCTATCCAGGCAGTATAAAGACCTTTTGTGCTCCAAAAAGGCCAATATTGAGCATCTCGGTGCCACCCGGCATTCCCACTAGAGCCTTTGCTGGTAGGTTTCCATACTAATTGTGAATGCCAAATTTTTATTTTTTTTGATTTTGTTAGATTTGACAATGCAAGCCCAAAACGTTTATTTGTTATAAATTTCCATACATCCAGATTGCATAAGTGTGGTTTATCAATTTTAATAATAGAGTGTTTATCATCGCCAATTTCCCAGAACCGTTCTTCAGGTGGTTGACCTGTTTCATAGAAACCATTTATTATTTTTTCTAGTGATCTTTTACAATGGTCAGTTTCTTTATTCGTAAATATTTTTCCAAGAAAGCTAAACCCATGCTTCTCTAGACTATATTTTTCTGAGTTTTCCAATAAAAATGATTCTAATTATTTTTAAAACTATAGAGTTGCTTAATCCAGCGAACATCTTCTTTATTTAGCTTTGCGCCAAGAGAGCTTGCAGCTTCTACTTGATTTTCATTTCGCTGCCCTAATAAAACACAGCTATTATCAGAATCACAAAGTAAAGAATTTATAAGCCCGAATAAAACAGGATGCTTTTCTGAACTGAAATGTTTTTCTAATAAAAGTTTATTTTTCTTTAACTTTTCAAGAATTTCCAGATTCTTAAATTCTTCAATTCTAGAACGGTGGTCTCCCTTTTCAAAAGAAGTTGGCTTACTATATTTTCCAGTTAACAAGCCATGTTTTATTGGTGAAAAAAAACATGCGCCAATATTATTATCATCTACATATTTTTTCAATCCAGAGGTTATATATTGATCGTCCATAACGTTGAAATAGGGTTGTATTACATCAGGTCTACATATTTTTATGTATTCAAGAATCTTTTTCGAAGACCAATCAGATAAACCAAGAAATCGTACTTTACCTTCAGCTTGAAATTGTCTTATTGTTGACATGGCGTCGTCTAATAATTCATCATTTTTTCCGAAGCTACAATGATGTAAATATAATAAGTCAATGCAATCCACTTTGAGGTTCCGAAGAGACCTTTCAAAGTTGTTTTTTATATGTTTAGGATTATACCATTCTTTATATGGCCCTCTATCCCATCCAAATTTTGTGGCAATAAAAATATCGTTCCTTGGGATTTTACTCCAACTACTTCCAATGATAGTTTCAGATTTTCCATCTCCATATACGTCTGCCGTATCCCAGTGGTTAATACCCACTTCCCAGGCTTTTTTAAGAGTTTTTTCTGAATTTTCTTTAGTTTGTCCGCTCCAACCAACTGAAAATTTCCCACTCATGCTTTCCCCACCAAAAGCCCATGTTCCAAGGCTTATTGCTGAAACTTCACAGTTTGTTTTGCCTAATACAATCTTTCTCATATGCATCCTTTTAAAATAAAGCCTTAACTTATAATAGTCTTTAAAAAGTATCTTTGATATTATGATAAATAGTAAATTAAAAATATTAGATATTGGTCATTCAAATTTAAGCCTAGACCAAGCTCAGGTGATATTAGAAACAACGATAAGCCAAGTGGCCTTTGAAGGTAATATTCGAGTGATCAAGGTAATTACAGGCCATGGATCAGGTAAGCTAAGAGGATCAGTTAGATCTTGGTGTTGTAGTCAAGAAGGGAGATTCCAAGCAGTTATTAATGGAGAAGATTACAATGTTTTTAATAAAACTGCAGCAGACATGAGAGCTGATATTAATATTAGAGGAGATATGGACTTTGGCAGAAATAATACAGGTATAACCTATATATGGCTTTGGTAGATATTATACATAACGCTTGAAAAAATATTTAAGGCTAAAAAATGAGTAATAATAAAAACAAATACAGCAGTCTCTTTACAAATGTAATACCTAATAGTATTAGTGGAATTAAAATCTATAATCAGAAAGAAAAATATATAAAAAATCAAAATTATGATGATGTGACAAATTTAGAAAATAGAATATGGTCCGAGCTCTATCAAAACTTAGAGTTTATTCTTGATCAATATGCATCGAAAGAATACCTACTTGGTTTGAGGTCTCTTCCAATTCCGAATAATATGTTTCCAAATTTTAAATTAATTTCTCCATTAATTAAAAATGCAACAGGCTGGACCCTTGTGCCTGTTGCAGGGTTTTTAGATGAGGATTTATTTTTCGAAATAAATAAATCAAAAAAATTTCCGGTAACAGATATAATCCGAAAGTCACCGCGCTTTGATGAGAAGTACTTTGGGATCAATATAAAGAACAAAAGAGGATACACTCCAGAGCCAGATATATTTCATGATATCCAAGGGCATATTCCCTTCCTCATGAATAATAAATATGCTGAGTTTATGTACCAAATTGGTATTTTAGGTTATGATATAATAAAAGATGAAAGAGACCTTGGGGCGGATCTTGTTCATCACAATCTCCAGCGACTACAAAACTTTGCTTGGTGGACATATGAATATGGGCTTTTAAAAAATAAAGGTAAAACTGATATTTACAGACGAGTCAAAAATGATATAGAGTTCGAGATATATGGAGCTGGCATTATTTCTTCTTTTGATGAGGTTAAAAATGTTATTGATTGTTCAAAAAAAGAATCACGGAGATCTAGGTTTCTTAGTTATGATATTGAAGAAATGGCGCTTACATGCTTTGATTATAGTGAAATTCAAGACAGATATTATGTTATAGATTCAATGGATTTTCTTTATGATTCTTTTAAAAAAAACAAGGAACTATTTTATTTTGAGGGTTAAAAAAGAACTTAATTTTATTTTTGGTACAATCTTTTTTTTTTCCTGTTCGGGGGTTTCGTATGATAAAGTAGCAGAAGAAAATCCATTGTTTCTAATCGATATACAAGACTCACTCATAAATAATAATAAGTCAAAAAATATTTATGATGCATTAAAAAAAGCAAATAATAATCTTGGCAAGCAAGAATTTGAAAAAGAAGAATTTGATAAGGCTATATTTTATTTTTCTAAAGCCATAGAGTTAGACAAAGATGATACTTTAGCTAATTTCCACCTACTAATTTGTGAGGGTAATAAGTTTTATAAAACCGGTAAAAATGATAATTTGTGGAGCGCAATTTTAAAATATAACAAAGCGGCCCAAATTAACCCAAAAAGCGGAATACCTTACTATTATATTGGTTTATCATATCAAAAAATAGGAGACAAGGATTTTGACCTAATTTTAGAAGCTTTTCAAAATGCGCTACTACTAGAACTAGATGATAATACAAGAAAAAAAACCCAATCCCTACTTGAGGCAACTAAAAAAAGAGAGAAGCGGTTAAAAGATTTTTGGCATTAAAAACTCTTTAATTATTCGTTTTTTATATATTTATAATTTCTTGACACATTCCTGATTTAGCATTAATATTTAAAAGCTTTAGCGCATTTAGTTGCTATAAGTGTTCATAATCCGAGGTAAAACATGACACTATTACAAAGCCCACAAAAGCGATTTGTTTTCGCTATGGTCATCTTTATGTTCATAGGTGGAACCTCCTACGCTAAAACGTATACGCTTAATGGAAGGGTACTTGATTCACAGGGAGATAAGGTTAAAGGAGCAACGCTCAGCTTATTTTCCGATGGAGATTTAATTTCAGAACAAGAAACAAGCGGGAATGGAAAATTCAAATTTAAAAAAATAGACCAAGGTAATTACGTAATTCAAGCATCTCATAGTGAATTTGGATCTAAAGAGACTATCGTAGACCTTACGGATGATAAAGATGTTGGAAATATAACTTTATCGATAGAAAAGCCAGATCCCCCAAAGTCGAAAGAAAGTTTAGTTTCTGGAAGTGAGGCTCCACTCCAACCAAGGCAAGTTTCGGTTACTGTACCTCAAACAATGGAAGCCATGGGAAGCCCAAGCAAAGACTTTATCTTAAATGAGTTGAATTTTGAAATTAAAAAATTAAGTGCCGAGTTTAAGCATCTATCTCAAGAAATGGATGATCTCAAAGCGCTTAGCAAGATGTGGGTCAACCCTCTTACGATTTATTCTAAAGAAATTATACTAAAAAACGGTAGTACTGTTTTTGGAAAAATTATTTATCAAGATGATAAATCTCTTAAAGTAGAAACTTTAGTAGGCTATTTAATTGTAGATCGGGCCCAAGTGGTAAGAATTGTGGATAATGTCATTACAGAAGACACTCAAGAATATGTTCCAGAACAAATAAGGGATAGCTATACCCCGCCTCCAATGCCAAAACTTGCTCAACCTAAATATACTTCTTCAAACAACTCAGCTAGGAATGCAAGCGCAAAGTTCTCTGCCAATTGTGTTTTAGTTGGTAACATTTCTGAGAAAAAAGATGGACAAGGAAACATTATTTTTGAAGGTGAGATTAAAAATATTGGAGGAAGGCGATCAGACTTTGTAAAAGTTGATTTTGTTTTTAGAAAAAATTGGAGTGGAGAAACAAAAACTCTTACAACCTTTGTAAAAGGTTCGTATAATACTTTCGACACTGGTATCGTGTCAGACGCAAGTCTTCTACCTGGTGCCGTTGGTAGGTTTGATCTTTATGTCCCTCAAGACTTTGGTGCTTTTATTGGGTATTCGTATGTTATCGATTGGGAGGAATATCAGTAATTTTTCTGATGAAAACTTTTCTGCTATGAAGCTTAATCCTAAAAAATCCATACTTCTCATTTTTATTCTATTTTCCTTATCTTATGGAGGAACTAGAGTTGCTTATACTAGGCCAGGTCTTATGATGAAGATTCCTACATCAAGTAACAAAAAAGCGCCCTATTTATTTAGAACTGGTTTTGGTACTGAAGTTCATAATTTTAACCCCTTTAATACAGCTAAGGGTGTTTATTTTGATATGGAGCTAAACAAGGGTTTTGGTTTTGGGTTTTCAGCTGCTATGGGAGGTGATACAACCAGACTCTCTAAATTAGAAGAATCTCAGTATAATGCTCCAGTTGAATTTGGTTTTCATTTTCAGCAAAAGGTTTATACTTATAATGATATCAGTTTATCTGTAGGCCTTCAGGATGTTGTCTTTGAAAGTGAACAAACATCTGAAGAGATGCTTAGCCTAAACACATCTCTTCTTTCTTTTTTTGTAGTGCTGGCAAGTGAGAAAGATTTAGGTGAATATAAAATGAATACTTATATGGGATTTGGAACAGGCGGGCTTGCACCGCTTGAAGCAGATACCATCAATATAGATCCTTTAGCAGTAGTCGCTAGTGATACTACTGAAGAAACAAACTCTGGAGTATTTCTAGGGTTTATGTTGAAGACCCCGTATTTTTCTAATCGGGGTGGAATGGATATTGTGGGTGAATTCGACGGAACAGGTGTCAATGTGGGACTCCGCATCCCCCTTACCTCGGATTACCGCCTGAACTTAGGGTTCACCCACATAGAAAAATTGCCAGAATTTGGGAATAGATACTGGCAAGGGCATCCAGGTTTTACCCTAGGTTTGGATATGGCGGTTCCACGTGATCCTAGGAGAAGAGTACAATCTGGCCCCTCAAACCCGACAAATTTATATAGCTCGGGTAACTCTGTAGCCTCAGCCGGTTCAATGTCTTTACATAGAGATTCAACAATAGTAATGGCAAATGTCGCTGTAGAGACACTCAGAGATTCTATGGCTTTAATGAACAATGAGATGAGAAACCTTCTTGTTAGGCTGTCTGCAATGGAGCAAAATAGTCAATTTTTAGCCGATTCTCTTAGCGCCCTCAAATTAGAAACTAATGTGTCTGAAAAGAACATGAATGAAGCAATGAGGCATTTATCTCGCTCCCTTAGATATTTCTATGCTGGTGATTACCGAGAAGCCCTCAAGGAAGTTGATCTTGCGTTAGAATTAAATCCTGATTTAGCATTAGCTTACGCTAGAAGGGGATCTATTTACTACAAGTTAGGAGATGTCCAAAGAGCAACAATAAATTGGAATCTCGCACTCAGGTTAGATCCAGAATATTCGGATGTACGAAATATATTAAAAGCTTTGAGTGAAAATAAATTAAAATCTGCAAGTTTTATCGAGGAGTGAGCATATGGATATAGCTCTAATAGTTGGTGTAATTTTTGGAATGGCTGCTATGATAGGCAGTATAGCTTATGCGTTGTTTGTTGAGGGTTCGGCGGGTGGTTTTGGTGATTTTTTGTCGGCTCCAAGCTTTGGTATTGTTTTTGGTGGAATGATTGCATCAATTTTTGTTGCTTTTCCAATGTACCATGTTACTGCTCTTGGTAAAGCTATCGGAGCTGTTCTTAAACCTGCTGACGATGCAATGGGTCCACTAGTGGACGAGGCTTGTGATGTTGCTGAGCAAGCAAGAAAAGGACCTGCTGATTTAGAAAAATCCGTTGATACGATAAAAACATATTTTTTTAAAGACGGCGTTCAAATGGTTGTTGATGGATATTCACTTGAAGAAGTTTCAGATATTTTAGAAACTCGTATTGAATATCGTGAGAAACGAGAAAAAACTCAAACAGATATGTTAAAATCTATGGGTGACCTTGCACCCGCGTGGGGCATGGTAGGTACACTTATTGGATTAGTTCTTATGTTAGCTGGTTTCGGAGGAGAAGGTGGGGCGGATAATTTGGGTGGTGGTATGGCTGCTGCGCTAATTACAACACTATATGGAGCGGTTTTTGCTAATTTGTTTTTTCTTCCTATGGCCCAAAAAATGGGCAATAAAACTACTCAAACTTCAATGTCAGCAAACTTACTTGTTGAAGCAGCTAGATTAATTCACCAAAAGAAGCATCCTATTATTGTTAGAGAGAAATTAAACTCATTTATACCTCCATCTGAATGGAAGCGAGAATAATATAAATGGGAATGACACCAGGTGAAAAGAAAGCTTATAATAAAGGATTTGAATCAGGAGCTAACTCAGTAGAAGAAGGATTACCTGGTTGGTTTGGAACTTTTGCTGATATGATGACACTTCTTTTTGCCTTCTTTGTTTTACTCGCTGCTATATCAACGATGGATCCAGTTAAACTTCAAGAAATGGCTAATTCAGAAGGGAAGTCTTTAGGAAGCGAGATTGAAGCGAGTGGTAAAGCTGAAGAGTCTGGCGAATTTGAACCCATTAAGAATCTTGCCGCAATGAAGAAAGAAATGGAAGAAGCAATAGAGGAAATGAAAAAAGAAAGTCCCTCAGGTGACCCTCCGATTGATATTCAAACAAGCTCAAAAGGCCTAATTGTAAATATTAAAGGTGACTTTGCATTTCCATCTGGTAAAGCGGATATGAAGCCTGAACTTGGAAAATTATTAGACACTGAAATAATACCTAGAATTAAAGCAAGCCCATTTCAAGTTGAAGTTGCTGGACATTCAGATAGTGATGCAATGCCAAAAAAATGGCAAAAATTTTATAAAAGTAATTGGGAATTATCTGCTGCAAGGGGAGCTTCTGTGGTTCGCTATATGATAGAAAAGGGTGTTCCTGCGCCTAGAATGCTTGCTGCTGGATACGGTGATTGGTATCCAAAAGGAATAGATAGCATAAAAAGTATTAATCCTATGTATAATCCATTAACCCTAACTTGGGGTGATGGAGAACAGCCATTAGATACCAAAGGAAACCCTATGGTTACAGTTTTATCTTTAAATAGAACAAAAAAACAAAAGTCTTCAAATAGGAGAATTCAGATTACTTTTATCTCTCCACCTCACCATAAAAAGTTAACAGAAGAATAATCGAAATATTGGAAAAATTTTATAATGCGGAATATAAAAACACATACCAAGGAGTTTCACATGAAAAAGGGTAAAACATATATAGTGCCCATAGTAGGTTTGTTTTTAACAACTCTACTACTTGCGCAAGGAAGCGGATACCTTTCTCAAAAATTAATGGTTGAAAATAATATTAGAGATAGAGTTAAAGATGCTTTATCAAAGGTTATTGATTCACATAAATATGTCATAAATGTAGATGTTGAACTAGAAATTTTAGACGAAGTAAATGAGCAGATAACAGTATTTGCACCTAGAGAGGCTCAGAATACAACAGTTAAAAACCCCGCCGAAGAAACGGCTTCAGCATTAATAAGAATTCAAGAAAAAATGATGCAAGAGACAACTTCATCGGAACAAGAAAGCTATTCAATTGGCCTCCCTATACCTGGTTTTGAAGTTGATGTGACTCGACCAAACAAAGAAACAAGGCCTCTTTCTCAATCTTCACCAATATCACCCAAAACGATGCAAGCTATGGATGAAGTCAATGTCAGAGATGAGCCAAAAAAAGAGGTTGTTGATAAAATTCTTTCTAGGAAAAGACCTTCTAGAGCTGAAATAAAAAGAATGGATTTATCCTTAATTCTTCAAGAAGGAGCTGCACCAGAATTAATTGAAAATATTCGTCAACTAATAATGACAGCCTCGAAGTTTGATCGAGATCGCGGAGATAAGCTTACTATTATGACGGCCAGCTTCAAAGAAAGAAGAGATCAAAGGTCAGCTGAACAAATTATGTTAAAAAACATTGCTGAAAAGATCGATTTATTAGAGAAAAAACGTGTTGTAGAATCAACGGATTGGCGATCAGATATTGAGAAATATAAAGAAGAAATATCTTCTCGAAGAGAAGAAGATATGGCTGCCCTTGAGGGTCAGCTAGAACAGCTGGACAAAAAACGTCTTGAAGAAGCAGCAGAGTATGAAAAAAGAGAGATGGCTCGAAGAGATTCTGTAAGAAACTCTAAACTAGAAATTGAAATAAAAGCGCTTAAAGACATGCTAACTGTTAATGAATCAAATAAGTTAGGAAAAGAACAAGAGCTTGACTCGTCAAGATTTGCTATGTTAGATAACGAATTACAAGGATTGCGCAAAATGTTGTTATCTGCGATGTTGCAGGATTCACTTGAAGCACAAAACATAGCTCAACAAAAAATTTCATCTGAATTACAAAAACGTGAGGATGAAAAAGCATCAAGAGACTCTTTAATAGCTGAAAAAATTGCAGCTTTAGATGCGGCAGCGGCAAAAGTATCATTAGAAGCCGAAAACTCTTCTGGATTTAGTTCAACGACTGTAGTTCTTATTGCTCTGGGTCTTCTATCTGCACTTTTACTCGTCGCTCTAATTATTGTTTTAAGTAAAAATAAGCAGCAAAATATTCCAATGCAGCCTTACATGTACCCACCTCCACCTAGAAGGCGTAAAAGAAAAAAAGTTACACGTCCCAAAAAGGAAGAACCCGCGCCTGTAGTTGAATCTAAAAAAGAAGAGACAGTTATCGAGCCTCATGTGAAAGCTCAAGCATCAATAGATGATAATAAGCCAAGTAAAGAAGAAGTTGCCCAAGTAAAATTTGAAGAAAATGACGATCCGATTGATATAGGTGATGATCCAAATGTATTAAAAAGTGAAATAGACGATATAAGAAAATCGATAGTTTCAATGAGTGTTGGACAACCTGAAAGAACATCGTCTATAGTCAAAGAATGGTTAGAGCAACCAGCACCAGAACCACCAGCTTCTGCTGATTCTTCAGAAGAGACACCTGCATCACCTGAAGAGCCTACTGAAGATAAATAAAAAAAGGAATTAGACTATGATTAAAGACTATCAGATGCTATCAGGAATACAAAAAGTTGCAGTTCTTTTTTCGGTTGTAGGCGAAAGCCTAGCAATGTCGCTTATTAAAGGTTTATCTAAAACAGAAGTTCGAAAAATTAGATCTACGCTAAAGTCCATGGGAGCCATTTCTTTTTCTGTCAAGAAGCAAGTAATGGAAGAATTTTATTTTGGATTTCTAAGTGAACAGTTTAATGATGAGAAATCAGAAGATGGTCCAATACAACCATTTGAATTCCTTACTACACTAAATGATGAACAACTTATTGCTTTGTTGGATAAAGAAGATCCTCCAGTTATTGCAATGATTCTGGCACAGTTAGAACCAGAGAAAAAAATGTTAATATTAAATAAATTAGAACCAGAATTAAAAGGACAGGTTCTAATTGAACTCGGTTCATTAGAAGGAATTCCACTTGAGGGTATAATTGAAGTGGGAGCTCGTCTAAAAGAAAAATCTACATATCTACCAAGGACAGCAGATTTTTCTAGAGGAGGAGCTAAAGAAATAGCAGATATGCTAAGTGGAATGTCTTCAGGAGATCAAGAGAGGTATATGCAAACACTCCAAAATGAAAATCAAGAATTATATGCGGCTGTAAAGACATTCTTTTTAACTTTTGACGATATTATGGAGAAGTTTCCAAGTGATATAATAAGAGGACTTTTAAACGAGGTTGAACTTGATATTTTGCCTATAGCTTTTAAAGGTTTAGGTGAAGAAAAAGTCAAAGAGTTAAAAGATATGTTGCCAGGAAAGAAGCAAGCCATGTATAATGATGATTTAGGTGCGAAGCCTCAACCGAAAAGAGAAGTAGATAATGCTAGAAAACTTTTTGTAGATGCTGCTAAGGTACAAGAAAAATCTGGTGCTTTTAACTTAGAAGATATTCTCTCCGGTGGAGAAATGGTTGAATAATTTCAATAAATAAAAAAAGCCCTTTTAAAAGGGCTTTTTTTATTACTTTACAAATAATTAAAAGTCGGGTGAAAAGTATCTAATCTCTTTTAAATTTCCACTCTTATCATAAAAAAACCACTTATCAATCATGTTTCCATTTTTATATGATCCCTGCATTTCTTTACGAGTCTTTTCATAATCCCACCAGCTTGTCCATGTATCATTCTTTTTACCATTACTATAATATCCTTCGCTTAAACGTCCATCTACAAACCATGCTGACCATTGACCATCTTTTGCACCTTCTTTAAAAGTTCCTTCTTGAATCTTCTCCGCATCTTCATTCCAAAATACCCAGAGCCCGTCAGCATTCCCTTTATTTAATGTTCCTTCTTTTTCTTTAATTCCGTTTTCATGATAAAAAGTCCAAGCTCCATTCATAATACCTAAATCATAAGTTCCATGAGATTTAATGTGTTCATTATCATACCATTCTGTCCAATTTCCATGTTTTTTACCCTCTTTATATCCGCCTTGTTCCTGTTTACCTCCAGACCATGGCATTTTTGGCTCTGGTTGAGGAACATCAACTAAAATAATCTCAGGAACATCTTTCCCATCAGGAAACCATTTTACCCATTGTCCGTCTTTTTTTCCTTCTTTAGTTCTACCTAAAAATAAATAATCTGCTTCTGGGTTTTCTTGCGTTATTATTCCGGTAAACGGCCTTTCGTCACCTATTTTGTAAAATATTGATTCTCTTTCTGCTAAATCTTCTAATTCGATATGTTGCAAACCTGTTCCAAAGTCAAAATCAAAATCTTTTTCACCCTTTGAATTCCAATATGTCCAAATTCCATCTGGTAAACCCTCTTTGAAAAAGCCTTCTCTCTGCATTGTTCCTTCTTCGTAATAATATGTTGTTAATCCTTCCCTAATACCCTCTTGATGAAAACCTTGTTCTTTCATTTGGTCGCTATCCGTATACCAAATTACCCAAGGTCCTTCAGGCGAATCAGACTTATAAGTTGTCATAGTCTTTCTAAATCCATTATTCCAAAAAGTACTGGGCCCATCAAGCTTACCATTTTTAAAAAATTTTTCTTCTTCTTTTTCTTCAGGCGTTAACCAGAGCGTAGAACGCCCATCTCTTTTTCCCCTTGAAAATGTGATTTCTTCAGCAACAGATCCATCTGCAGAAAAATAAACCCATGGTCCATTTTGTTCATCTTCAATATAATTTCCCTCTGACTGTTTTATGCCGTCTTCAAACCACCAGGTCCATGTACCATTTTTACGTCCATCTACGTAGTAACCTTCCATCTCTTTATTATCATTCAAATACCACCACCAATTCCATAACTTATCTTCATTATCGGCTTTGTAGGATCCCCCGTTATAAGTCCATTTCCCATCTGTAAAAATTAAATTATGATCATGTTCAAACCACCAAGTCCATTTTCCATGAGGTTTACCCTTTTGATAGGATTGCTCCATATGTAAATGACCATTAGAATACCAATATTTATAATTACCATCTGTTTGACCCATTTCAAATTGGCCTTTTTCTTTTAAAGTGCCATCTTCGTACCATAAAGTCCAGTCGCCATTTTTACGTCCTCTAGTGTAGATGCCTTCAACTTCTTTTTGACCATTTCTGTACCACTGTACCCATTGACCATCTTTTTTTCCAGATTGGAATCTACCAAGGAGTAAATATTCTTTAACCCCCCCAGATTCAACGACTATACCCGTATAAGGTTTGTGCTTTCCTATTTTATAAAAAACACCATCACGTTCTTCTAATTCTGAGATTCGAGATCTATCTAGACCAGATCCGTAATCAAAGGTAAAGTCTTTACTACCGTCAGCAAAAAAATATTTCCACACGCCTTCTGGCTCATTTCCTCTGATTATTCCTTCTCGATCTTTATTACCATTATCATGCCAAACTGTTACTAAACCATCTAAGATTCCATTGACATAGGTTTCTTCATCTTTTTTGTGATCAGCACTACTCCATGAGGTCCAGACCCCATGTTTCACTCCATTTTTGTAGTTTCCTTCTGTTTCTTTTACCCCATCTGGTCTCCACCAAGACCAAACCCCATCTTTACCACCATTCAAATAGCTTTCTTTAGCCTTGATTGAACCATCATCATACCACCTTGTCCAGAGTTGACTCTTTTTACCTTTTAAATACTTTCCTTCTAAAATTTTATAATTATCAATGTTCCATTCAAGAGATTCCCCACTCACAACTCCTTTGTCATAGGTGATTTGTTTTATTTTTCTTCCATCCTCAGCCCAGTAAGTCCATTTATCATGAAGCTTATTATCCTGATAATTCCCAGTTTTTTCTTTAATTATTCCATTCTGGTACCATGAAGTCCAGCTACCATTTAATTTTCCATTTGTGTATGTTGCTTGAAATTTTTTATTTCCATTGTCGTACCATGAAGTCCAGACACTATCTCTTTCTCCATCAGAAAACTTTTTTTCAGATTTTTTTGCTCCGTCTTTAAACCATTGTAACCATAATCCATTCTGTTGACCATCTGTAAATTGAGTTTGTTCTTTTTTTATTCCGGTCTCGAAGTACCAGACCCAACGGCCATTTTGTTTTCCAGTGCTATAGGTACCTTCTTCTGATTTGTTACCATTTTCAAACCATCTAATTATTGTACCATCAAGTTTACCCTGAGTAAAATTGGATTCTTCTTTTCTCATATTGTTTAAATACCAAGTGGTCCAGAGTCCTTCTCGGTTACCGTTTGAGTAGGATCCTTCGCTCTTTTTTAATGGGGGGTCATAAAATGTATCGCCATCTAAATCTAGAATAACTGTTTCTGTGGAGTCCCAAATACCGTTGTTCTCTCCCAGATCATTTGTATTTGCTTCGGCATCTTCTCCGTAGTCTTGGAAGACTTCTCCTTCGTACCAAAAAACCCAAAGACCGTCTCTGACACCACTGGAGTAGTTTCCTTCGGTTTCTAAAGCTCCGTTAGGGTAATATGTTTTAACTAGACCATCATTTTGGGCAAACACCAAAGCCGACAGAATAATTGAAATAACCAGTAATTTCCGCATGGTCAAATCCTCATTGTCATAATAAAAAAAAAGGAATAATAGATAGGTAAATGATCGTTTTACCTGCCTCTCGGATACCTTTTGTTACTAAACTTAATACATCAAGTCGATAAAGTCAAAAAAATGTAGGAAAAACTATTCTCCTTTATTTAGGCGAATCCAAAAGCTTTGACCAAATTTATCGTTTAAATTGATCAATCCTTCATTTGAATTGTTTGTTCCTAGAAATGCTGTTTCTGTCTCAAATTTATTATTGGTTCTCAGATAACCTCCACCATCACGACCATTACCTAAGTAGCTTGTCATCTTTCCAAATTGATTATACGTTCTAAAATAACCGCTTCCTAAGAAGCTTCCTGTCTCACCTGCAGCATCATAAACTCTCAACTGTCCAGTACTATCAGCACCAGTTCCTAGGTAGACGGTCTCTTGCCCATCAAAGTTATATGTTCTTAAATACCCACCGCCACTGCTTCCAGTACCAAGAAAGAGCGTTCTTTCACCAAATTGGTTATACGCTTGAAAATAACCTTCACCAAGATATGAAGAGGTCTCACCATCTTTATTATAAATTCTTAATTGTCCAGCATGATCCGAACCTGTTCCTAAGTATGATGTTTCTTTTTGTGAGTTATTGTATGTTCTAATGTATCCACCACCCATTCGTCCTGTTCCAACATATGCTGATTCATCTCCATCTCCATTATATGCTCGCATATACCCACCACCATCTTTACCTGTTCCGATAAAAAGAGTTGGTTCTCCTTGTTGGTTATAGGTTTGCATGTATCCATTACCAAGATAACCCATTATGACACCTCGGTCATCTTCAATAGTTAGACTTCGCACTACGAGGTGGCCAAGTTCATCCGTTTTTGGTCGTAGACCTAAAGTTGATAATAAAAGCAATGTTAGCAACGCGCCAATAATCATACTTTTTGTATCAATGACTTTCATCTGGTTCTCCTTTTTTGATTGCCATTGTTCATGTGTTTAATTTAATCATATTCATAGGTATGAAGTATAATAGGAATTTTATTTTTATATTCTTTTCCTTTTCTAACCATATCATATTTTTTTATTTTTGAAATTCTGTTTTTTTTATCATAATAATAAACGCTCTTCTCCAAGATTTTTTCATCTCCTTCTAAAATTAGTTCAATATAATTTCTATCTAAACCATCTAAAATAACTTCTCGAGTAGATAAAAGTTTCATTGAGTTATTATAGTGATAATCATAAAATTTGAAATTATCATCATCGTAAACTGAACGAAGTGTTCCATCCGTTAAACCAGTTTCATTGTAAATAATTTTTTTTATCTTTCGACCGAGAAAATCATATTCATACTTTTTAGAACCCAGTGATTTTCCAAATCGATCTACTGTTATTTCGTGGCGGATTTGATTTTTAGAGTTGTGAAATAACGTTGTTTGCAAAATTATTGATGGATCAAAATATTCACTTCTTTTTTTTGGTATATTCAAAGAATCAATGTCAAAAGTAGTAATTACCAAGATATAGTCATTATATATTTCTTTTCGTGTTAAAACGGTTCCCGTTGAGTCGTAATCATAAATTTCAGCCCAGGTTGTCTTATTGGAGTTCTTTTGACTTGTCATCATTTCTGGATTTATCGCTTTAGAAGGATCATATTTTAATCTTTTAATAAGATTTTGATTACTATCATATTTTAAAAATTCTTTCCACAAAATATTATCGTCATTCCCATACAAAGTTATACTCATTTTTTTTCCCGCTTTATTGTATTCAAATAAGTAAGATAAAATCACTTCCTTTTTAAAGGTGCGCTCTAACTTCAATCTTTCTTCTTTGCCTGTAACGTAAACATACTTTTTATTTAAAGGAGTTGTATGACTATAGATAGTACTGTCGATTAACAATCCTTTTGAATTGTAATTTAAAACAATTGAGTTTTTTAATTCTTGAATATGCAAACCAGATTCTTTGAACGTATGAAAAACATTAATAGTTGTTTTAGAAAAAAGGCTAGTTGAGCTAAAAAATAATATTAAAAGAATAAATAGATTGTTAAAAATATGATGATTCATCTTTTTTTGTTAATATAATTCTATTTTTAATTAAGTTATTAAAATAAGTATGTTCATTTAGAGCAATATAATTTAAGTACTAAATATATATATAATAAGATTTAACGTGTTTTACTTATCTCTTGCTTTAAACTAGAAATAAAGTTTAACATTAGGCAAGCTTTTAAAGGCTTACTCATGCGGAGTTCTAGTTGATTAAAACATTTAAAATAAGTGCATTATTTTTGTGTATCTCATATCTTTTTGGTACAAACCTAAAAGATGTTAGTTACAGCATAAAGCAGAATGGTATAATGGTAAATCTCGATTATTCTGATCCTATTAATGATGATGATATTATAGGTTGGAAATCGGATAGAGGTTGGGTTTACCTAACCCTTCTTGGGGTACGTGCACCGAAGAACAGAGTTCCTCAGCAAAAGTATAGAGGATCGGTACGAAAGATTGTGATCGATGATTTTGACGAATCAACTCAGTTAGCTGTTCTGATTAATAAACCTGTTCTAGGATATGATATTATCAATTCTAAAACATCACCTAGCACTGTAATCTTCATCCACACAGAAATGAAGAAATCCGAGGTTGCAAATCTTAAAAAACATATTGATGAAGAAGGTGTATCTGTATTTAATGTCGCAAAAACATCTGGGTTTCCAAAGTATAACACAAATTTTAGATCGGCTTTTGATAAGGCTAGAAAGGAACTCGGACCGAACTCAATTTTCGAATATCATGGTAAACTTTACACCACAAATCATCCTGGTGAAAAAGGTTCAGAATCAAATTCATTATTGGTAAGTAGATCAAAAGATAATTTTGAAAAATTATCTTCGATGAATGAGTTTGGTAAGAAAAGTGTAATTGATAAAGAAATCTATATAGATAAAGCAAGTGGGGATTATTTAAGTGAAGCCCTAAACAGTTCAGATAGTTTAGAGACTTTTCTTCTAAGTGAGGAAAAACTTAAAAAAACACCCAAAATAAATAAAATTAGCCCTGAAAAAACACCAGAGGGGGATCAATTTTTAATTGAAAAAGAGTTTAAAATAGAAAAACCTAGTCCACTAGTTGCTAACATCGAGGATAAAAAACCTGGTTTAATAAACAGAATTTTTAATCGATATTTAAGAAAAAACGTACCAAAGGATGATGTTTCAACTAAAGAAAAGCTTCCACACCTAGCATTGAAGAACAATAGAAAAAGTAAATCTTCAAAATTTCAAAAAAGAAATATAGAGCTTCAGGAAAAGTATATTCCATCAATATCAAGTAACTTGAGAATGGATGCAAAAGACAGTTTGCTGATGAATCTGTCTTCAACGCAGGAATCAGATACAAATAGAATTGACCCTTGGCTAGACAGTGCTGATATTGAAGAATTTCAAAAAAGAAATATAGAGCTTCAAAAAAAGTATATTCCTGAGTTATCCTCAAATAGCTTTAATGAGATATTAAAAATAGAAGAAAATAAATCGAATACACAATTAGCAGATACAAACATTGTAGAGGCTTGGTTTAAAGATGATTCATATATTTCAGATGAATACGATGCTACAAGACTTCAAAAAAAATATGTACCTAAAAATATGAATGTTGAAAGTTTTAATAAAAAAGATAGTTCTAAGTATCTTCTATCAATGCCACAAAAACCCGAGTTTACGGACCCAGAAGTTTTAGATAATCGTTTTAAAACACGCTTTAAAAATAATAACTTGTCAGCCTCCTCTAAAAAACAGGATGAGAAGCCTTTTAAGAAAGAAAAAGACCAAAATACCTGGCTGAGCTTCTTCCCTTTTCAGTCTGATTCTGTAAAGACATCTTTAAGTTGGGAGTTTAGAAGAGAGAAGGAAGTTCCAAATTTCTTACAAACAGAGAGGGAATCTTTAAACTACTCGTCTAATGACAACGAGCAGTACCATTGGAAGGATAGAATAGGAGTTATGAGACCAGAAACAATGGCTAGAAGGCAGAATGATCCAGGTTTTATGTATTACAATAACAGCGGGATAAATGTAGAGGCAAATATTGATGGTGTCCCAATATATATTGACGGTAAATATGTTGGTGAAACGCCATTAAAACGGCCTGTACAAGTTGAACCTGGTTGGCATCAAGTTAGTGGTTTTTCACCTGTTTATACTCAACTCGCTTCAAATAAAGGCCTACAGTATGTAGGCTATGATCCAATTATTGAAAATAATAAACTATATGGAGCAACCACTGTTTATACAGAGGGTGGGAAAATGGAAACAGTCGAGCTTCGATTTAATCAAATGGGAGATACTCCTAAAAAATGGAAAGAAGTATCGGGCGGAATGAATATTGGTATTCCAATGATACTTTTTATTTTTGGAATGATGACGTGGGGAATGGGTTAATTAAGTAATTTAGTATATTGAATATTGAAAATATCCCATGAGTATCAAAGAAAATATTAAGTCTCTACTTTTATCTAATATTGTAGTTCCTAGACAAAGAAAAATAGGAATTGAAGAAGAGTGTTTTATTTATAAAAATAATGGTTCTAGGTTAACTGTTAATAAAGGTAATGAGTTCTCTGCCGCAGATCTGTTAATAATCATTAATAGAAAAACACTAAACAATGGTCACTACACTCTTGAACCTGGAGGTCAGTTGGAGTGGTCTAGTCCACCATTAAAAAACCTTAAACAACTTAATAATTCTTTTCAAAAACATAAAAATACCTTATCAAAATTGCTAAAAGAATATGAGTTGAAGTCTATAAGCTATGCTACTGATCCCCAATTTTCACCTGATGATATAGAATTAATAAAAGATACTAAATATCAACTTATGGATGAACGGTTTGATGTTTCAGGTACAATGGGTAGATGGATGATGCGTAATTCTGCAAGCATTCAAATTAATTTTGATGCAACGGGAAAAAGAGATCTTGAAGAAATGGCTTTTATTTCTGATTCTCTTCATCCTATTTCTTCTTTTATTTTTTCAAATAGTCCATTTATAAATGATTCAAATGTTGGAATGAAAAATATGAGAAATATAATATGGGAAAATACAGACAATGAGAGGTGTCGAAATCTATTCGATCATAATATTTATTCTTCATCAGGTCTGTTAGAAAGTTATATAGAATATGTACTTGAAGTTCCAGCACTTTTTAAAATTAATGAAAATAATAATTTAGAAAAATCGGATAAAACTATAGGTGTTGAGCTCAAGTTTTTAGAAGAAAAAAACCAGTTGACACCTCAAAATATAAAACTTTATTTACAACAAATTTTCACAAATGTCAGATTGAAAAATGTCTTAGAAGTAAGAGGAGCAGACAGGACTCCTTTTGGATATGAACTTGCTCCTGTCGCGTTTTGGACTGGGATACTAACAGATGAAAAAACTAAAGAAATTGTTTTATGCGAAATTAATAAATGGACACTAGAGGATAGAAAAGCACTTAATATTGCTTCTTTAAAGTTAGATGACTCGCAGCAGGGACCTATGGGGAAGTCGTATGGTTATTGGAATAATTGGGCAATGGAGCTTGCAATTAAAGGTTTAGAAAATAGGGGGAAAGGCGAAGAGATTTTTTTGGAAAAATTTATCAATATAATTAAAAGAAAAGGACCTTTTACTTTACAATTACAAAACAATGAAGACTGAAATCGCTCATAATCTTATCTGGTTTCCAGTTTTCATAATTGGATGCATTAATATTTCAATGAGCCTTTTATTTTATTTCTCAAATCAGGTTTTTAGTAACCTATTAATTATCACACCATTAACACTTGGGCTAGCTATAATCACTATTGTAGCTATTACTAAGTTAGGGAAATCAAAAAACATAATATTCACATTAATATTTATTTTATTTTCAGAAACAACATTTTTTATATTTTTTAAAACTCAAATTTTAACTTCTCTTATTGAAGAATTATTTCTTCTAGGTTTTATATTATTTTCTTTAAGTTTATATAGCCTGACACAATTTAGAAGTAATTGAAATAAGGGTTGCGAATATTTGTGCGTTAGGAATATTATTTTCTTAATTTAACGGCAATAAAACAATCTAATATTTACAATGAAAACATATTTTACATCGACTATTTTTAGAAAAACAATTGCATCATTATCTGGTGTTTTTTTAGTTCTTTTTTTGTTAGGGCACCTTCTAGGAAACTTGCAGCTATTTATTTCTGGGGAAGCAGGACAAAAACAATTTAACGAATATGCTTTTTTTATGACAACAAATCCTGTTGTCAAGATTTTATCTTTAGTTACATATACGTCAATCCTTCTTCACATTGCCTTAACCTTTTACCTTACGATTCAATCGAGGAATGCACGTCCAGTTAAATACGCAGTTTCAAGTGGCACCTCAAATAGTAGTTGGGCTTCAAATAATATGGCTGTTTTAGGAACTTTTTTATTAATTTTTCTTGTTATTCATCTTAAAAGTTTTTGGTATGAAATGCATTTTGGGTCCGTAGAAATGGATCTTTGGGGAAATAAAGATTTACATTCTGTAACGGTTACAGCCTTTCATGAGCTTTGGTATGTACTAATCTATTTAGTAAGTATGATTGCGTTAGGTTTTCATTTAAAGCATGGATTAGAATCAGCTTTTCAAACGTTAGGGGTAAGGACAAGAAAATACAGCTCAGCCATAACAAATTTAACAACAGGGTTGGTACTTCTTATTCCGATTATTTTTGCAAGTATCCCAATCTTTATTTACATAAAAAACATATGATATTAGATAATAAAATCCCCGCTGGACCTCTAGAAGATAAATGGACAAACTACAAGGCAAAAGTACCTTTAGTTAGTCCTTCAAATAAACGAAACTTAGAAGTTATTATTATAGGGACTGGTTTAGCCGGTGCTTCAGCAGCAGCTTCACTAGCAGAGATGGGGTACAAAGTAAAAACTTTTTGTTTTCAAGACAGTCCTAGAAGAGCCCATTCTATAGCGGCTCAGGGTGGTATAAATGCTGCAAAAAACTATCAAAATGATGGAGATTCAACTTATCGGCTATTTTATGATACAATTAAAGGTGGTGACTATAGAGCAAGAGAAGCAAATGTTTATAGGCTTGCCGAGGTAAGCGCTAGTATTATAGATCAATGTGTTGCTCAAGGAGTTCCTTTTGCAAGGGAATACGGAGGGACCTTAGATAACAGGTCTTTCGGTGGTGTTCAAGTATCTAGAACTTTTTATGCCAGAGGTCAAACTGGACAACAACTTCTTTTAGGTGCTTACAGTGCCTTAAGTAGACAGATCAGTAAGGGTAATGTTCAGATGTTCAATAGGCATGAAATGCTGGATATTGTAAAGATTGATGGTAAGGCAAGAGGTGTTATTGTACGTAATTTAGTTACGGGAGAGTATCAAAGACATTTTGGGCATGCTGTTGTACTTGCTACTGGAGGATATGGAAATGTTTATTATTTGTCAACAAATGCTATGGGTAGCAATGTTACCGCATCCTGGAAAGCTCATAAAAAAGGTGCGATGTTTGCAAACCCAAGCTACACTCAAATTCATCCAACATGCATTCCTGTTTCTGGAGAATATCAATCAAAACTAACACTAATGTCTGAATCTTTACGTAATGATGGTCGAATTTGGGTTCCCTTAAAAAAAGGCGATAAAAGAAGACCAATCGATATTCCAGAAGAAGAAAGAGATTATTATTTAGAAAGAAGGTATCCTGCTTTTGGAAACCTTGTTCCTAGAGACGTTGCTTCCAGAGCAGCAAAAGAAAGATGTGATGCTGGTTATGGAGTTGGTTCCACGGGTTTAGCTGTTTTTCTTGATTTTGAAGACTCTATTAAAAGGCTTGGCAAAGAAGTTGTTGCTTCACGCTACGGAAATCTTTTTGAAATGTATCAAAAAATAACAGGTGAAGACCCATATAAAATGCCGATGCGTATATTTCCAGCTGTTCATTATACGATGGGGGGTCTTTGGGTTGATTATGACCTTATGACTACAGTTCCAGGCTTATATGCTATTGGTGAATGTAATTTTTCAGATCATGGCGCAAATAGATTAGGCGCTTCTGCATTGATGCAAGGTTTAGCAGATGGTTATTTTGTTCTTCCATATACTATAGGAAAGTACTTATCGGATGATATTAGAACTCCTGCAATTAGTACTGAAGATGAACAGTTTGAAAAAGCTGAAAAAGAGGCAAAAAACAGAGTTAATAAACTGTTAAATAATAATGGTAATAGATCTGTAGAAAGTTTTCATCGTGAATTAGGAAAAGTAGTTTGGGATCATTGTGGTATGTCTAGAAATAAAAATGATTTGGAAAAAGCTATTGAAACTATCAAAGACCTTAAAGCTGAATTTTGGACAAATGTAAGTGTTCCAGGTGAAGAAAATGTAATTAATCCAGAGTTAGCAAAAGCAGGTAGAGTAGCTGATTTTATAGAATTAGGAGAACTAATGATGAGAGATGCTCTGGCTAGAGATGAATCCTGCGGCGGGCATTTTAGAGAAGAGCATCAAACAGATGAAGGCGAAGCCTTAAGAGATGACACTAATTTCGCTTTTACTTCAGCATGGGAATTCAGTGGTGAAAAAACCCCCCCCAAATTAAACAAAGAAACATTAGAATTTGAAAATGTTCAATTAACACAGCGCAGCTATAAATAATATGGAAAATTTAAATTTAAAATTAAAAATATGGCGTCAATCTAGTCCAAATGATAAGGGAGCTTTTGTATCATATGACGTAAGTGGTTTAAATACTCACATGTCTTTTTTAGAAATGCTAGATGTATTAAATGAAAAACTAGTAGTTACTGGAGATGACCCGGTTGCTTTTGATCATGACTGTCGAGAAGGAATATGTGGTATGTGTTCCATGGTGATAAATGGTAAACCCCATGGACCTCAAAAAGGAACGACGACCTGTCAGTTACATATGCGTCATTTCAAAGATGGGGATACAGTAACGATAGAACCTTGGAGGGCAAAGCCTTTTCCCGTATTAAAAGATTTAATAGTTGATAGGTCCTCATTTGACCGAATTATTCAATCGGGTGGATATATTTCTGTTAACACAGGTAGTGCTCCTGACGGAAACTCGCTTCCTATTTCAAAAGAAATTGCTGAAGATGCTTTTGATGCTGCTGCATGCATTGGATGTGGGGCTTGTGTTGCTGCTTGTAAAAATGCATCCGCAAGCTTATTCGTTTCTGCTAAAGTATCTCAATTATCCCTTTTACCTCAAGGACAACCAGAGCGGGAGGAAAGAGTGAAAAATATGGTTTCAAAGATGGATGAGGAAGGGTTTGGACACTGTACTAACACAGGGGCTTGCGAAGCAGAATGCCCTAAAGAAATTTCACTCGAATATATTAGAAAACTTAATTGGGAATATCACAGAAGCAATATAAAAGGGTAACAATCCTAATAATCTATCCGTAAAATTTTTATTTCAACCTAAAATTAACTGGAATAGAAATCCAAACTCCAACGGATCGTTCTCTCTGTTTGGCCGGTTTAAATCGAGTTTTTTTAATCGCTTCCATAGCAGCTTCATCTAATCCTGTATTTGGAACCCCTTTCAAAATAAGAGTTTCTTTAACTCGACCTTTTTCATCTATAAAAGCTTGAACAATAACAACGCCTTCAATCCCTGCTTCTTGAGCAATTTCAGGATAAACAGGTCTTATGGGTGACATAGCTACCGGTGGATCATCATAAGGAATAAATACAACTTTTGGGCCAGATGGCGGCGGCGGAGGTGCGTCTAAATTAGAAAAGTCATCAAAATCAAGTTCATCCAGTGTCAAATCTTCAGCAATATCTTCATCATCTGATGGAACTGGGATTGACGGTCTCGCAGGTGGTGGAGTATTGTCAATTTGTTGTGTTTGCGGGATATCTATATTTTCAATAATAACTTGCTCAACATTTTCAAACTCAATACTATTACCAAAGCGTGGAAATAGTAAAAAGTTCGAAATAACAAGACCAACTCCTATTAAAGCGGTAATCCTTACTACGATATCATATCGTTTTTTTAAGGGATTTATAAATTCCATCAGTCAACTAACGTTTTTGTAGAATAGTTTAATTTTAGAGCTTCAACTTCCCTTAAATTTTCATGGATATCAGAAACCAGTCCCATCTCAGCCTCTTCGTCACCTTTTAAAGACACAACTAATTGAGGATCTGAAACCCTTTTATCATACATGACCATTGATATATCGTCAACTCCCATAAGCCGATCATCTATAGAAATTAAGCCTTCTTTTGATACCCAGACTTGAACAGTATGCCTTTTTGATTTGAGCTTTTCTATCCTCTTCGCTTTGGGGAGGTTAACGGGTAAGCCAGAATACTCTTTTAACACAGTCGTAACCATAAAAAATATTAATAACATAAATATAATGTCTGGCATTGATGCTGTTGGTATTTCACTCGATACTTTTGTCTTCTTTGAAAATTTCATCAGTTACTATTTGCGATTGAGATTCTTTTAGCATCTGCTCTTTTTAATTGATCAATTACTCTTACATAATCATTATAAGCTGTCTTGGGGTGGGCTTTGACAGAGATCACTAGTTTACTATTTGCACGTAATTTTTCTCCTACAATTCTATGTATTTGATCAATACTAGTTGGTTCTTCATCGAGCAATACTTTTCCCTGTGAATTAATCAAGCAGTTTACAATATTATCTTTTCTAATTTCAATTTCCATATCACCAGGAGGAGGTAAAACAATTCCTAAACCTTTATCTGTATCAATAGTTGTCGTAACAAGGAAAAATATGAGTAATAAAAATGCAATATCAGCCATTGATGAAGTAGGTATTTCCCCGCCTTTAAATCTTCTATTTTTTTTCATAGAACTTTATTTGCAGCTATTATTTCTTCTTATTGACTTCATATAGAAAATCCATAAATCGATTAGATTGTTCTTCCATATCTAAAACCAGTTTATCGATTCTAGAAACAAATACATTTTGAAACACTTGAATAATCATCGCAACAATTAATCCGAAAGCAGTTGTCAAAAGTGCTTGAGAAATACCACCGGCAACCACTGCTGGAGAAATATCGTTAGCTGCTTTGATAGCATCAAAAGCTCCAATCATTCCTACGACAGTACCGGTAAAACCTAACATAGGAGCAACTGTTATAACAGCATTGAGCCAGATCATGTTCTTTTCTAAAAAGGCCATTTCAATAGCACCAGCATTTTCTATTCCTTTTTCAACATCTTCTAAGCCTCGATCGAGTTTAGTTAGGCCTGCATGAAAAATAGCGGCAACTGGCCCATCAGTATCTTTACAGATTAAAGTTGTTTCTTCAATGCCTTTTTCTTTAACAGAAGAGGTTATTTCTTCAAAAAAGATTTGAGAATCAACACCAGACATCATCAATGAGTAAGCACGCTCAATCACGAACGCAAGACCAAAAATCAACGTCATTAGGATTGGCCACATAAAGGCTCCACCTTCTAAAAAATAATATACCATTACATATCTCCGTATCTAAGTTTGATAGTTTTAATAAAAATATTTAAAATTTTTAATTGAAAGCTTCAGAAGTTAGTCTAATCAATCAAGAAATGCATCAGCTTCATTAAAATGTTTTAATGCTTCAATAACTTGGTTGTCAAGCTGCAGTCTTATATTTGCAGCCTCATCTTTACCCCAAATCGAACCGGCTATTTCACTTTTGATTGTGTTTCTTATGTAATTATCATCTAAAGAAATTGAATCTAAGTTGACAACTAATGAATCTTTATTTAATTCCTTTAAAAACGAATTAAAAAGATCATCTGTTACAAACCAGTTTTTTTTAAAATTTAAGAACGTGTCAAATTGATCTTTTTCTTGGGAAGCAAATTGCGAAGCAAAATTAAAAATAGGTCTTTTAGGGTTTCTAACTATTTTTCCAGTTTCAGAGTTAATAGAGTTTTTAAATGGAATATAAACATCAGGAGTTATTCCTCCTCCCCCATATACTGTTCTTCCTGATTTAGTTTTATATTTAGGGCGTAGCTCTTTTAAGCTGTCAATTTTTGATTCCCTATCTTTAGCATATAGTTCTCGGTAATAAGAAAGATCATTTCCATCTTCATAAGGTCGTTGTATTAGTCTTCCGGTAGGCGTATAATATCTAGCAATAGTAACTCGCAAAGCTGCACCTGAATCTAAAGGAAGCTGTCGTTGGACCAATCCTTTACCAAAGCTTGTTTCTCCAACTACTAATCCTCGGTCGAGGTCTTGCACGGCCCCCGATACTATTTCAGCTGCACTAGCTGAACCACGATTTATCATAACTATTAAAGAGAAATCACTATTACCTTTCTCAGTGCTACTAATAAATTCTTGATTAGATTCTTTTATTTTCCCTTTAGTATAGACTAAAGTATCAATTGTTGTAATAAATTGATCTGAAATTGCGGCAGCTTGCTCTAAAAACCCTCCGCTGTTTCCCCTGAGATCAAAAAGTAATTTAGTCATTCCTTGATCTAACAATGTATCGATCGCTTTTGTAACTTCTTTTTCAGTCGTTGCTGAAAATCGCCTAAGGAAAATATATCCAGTCTCATCATTAATCATTGTTGCCGAACCAACGCTATATATTGGAATATTATCTCTTATGATAGTTACATCAAACGGCTGTGCGGATCCTATTCTACTTATTGTTACAACAACCTTAGTTCCTTTTTTGCCTCTAAGTTGTTCAAAAACTTCATTCTTTGTTATTTTATACGCATCTTTACCGTCAATAGAAATAATTTTATCTCCAGGCATTAAGCCTACAATGTCAGAAGGACTATCTGGAACAGGAGAAATAACGGTTATAAAACCATCTAAAATATCAAACTCTATACCAATTCCTTGAAATTTTCCTTTAAAAATTTCATTTATATTCTCTTGTTCCTTTGCTGGAATATAAGTTGAGTGTGGATCAAGTTCCTCCATAAGGCCATGAAAGGCACCATCAAGGATCTTTTCCATATCAACTGTATCAAAGTAAAAATGATTTACGTATGAAATTATTTGCTGAAGCACATTAATTTTTTCTCTAAGTACTTTATATACATTTTGGTTACTTGAATATGCGCGTGGCATAAAAATGAAGGCCGCTAAAAGAAAACCAAAAAAAGAAGAAAGAATCAGAGGCCATATCTGGCGCAGTTTATGAAACATATAAAATTAAGTACTTCTAGAGGCCGATATATAGCATAGTTCTAAAAGTCAAGCCCGATAATGATGATTGGGGTGAATCGCTTACGGAAGTCCGACCATTCAGTTTCCAGCTTCCCGCAGGAACGGTTCCTTTATTTGCACCCATACTAATTCTAAGACCGAGACGCTCCAAAAATTGCCATTTAATCGCAACATAGGGCTGAAAATTGAAAAAAGTAGCACTAACATCCCTCTGAAGACCTGCAACCTCTCCAGGGACAATTGGAGTAGGGTCATCTACGTCAGCAACAGGGTAGTATAAAGTATCTTCAATCATTGTGCCGTACGTATTGGAAAAAATTTTATTCCATCTTGGGTTTCCACTTTGTTGGTCGATTGCCATGCTGACTCTACCTAGACCCATTAATGCACCAGAAGACAATTCTAAATCCTGAAGTAACGGCATAACATACTCAACTGAGGCAGCGCCAAGTAATAGCGAAAATTTAGCTTTGATTGAAGGATTAAAATCATCTTGGTAGTTAACAGTATTTGTTTCCCCGTTATAACCCGGTACAGCATCTTCTTCATATAACAAAATTGTAGGAATAGTACTTACCGATGATCCCCCCATTCCAGCATATCCTCCAATTCTCCACCTGCCTGTAACATGAGCGAAGCCCTCTCCTCCATGAATAACAAAAGGGTCTGAAAAATTTTCTGGGTCTAAGCCAAGGTTTTTTAAATAGCTAGCACCCGGTATGGAATCTAATTTTATGTACATGGGGCTGTAACCAATCCCTCCACCGAGAAAATCTTCAGCAGGATAACTAAACTGTGCAAACAACAGAGAACAATTCATTACTGTTAAGGCAATAATTTTTTTCATGATTAGAAAGTTCTTTTCATAGGATAATGCAACAAATTAAGATTCAAATTACAAATTAGAAAGAAAATATACACTTAAAATGAATAAATTAGCAAAAATCTCGGCAGAGGTCTTTTCCTTGTATAAATAGTCACATTATCCTATATTTTTCGAATAGTAAACGAGGTAAGGGAGGTCAAAACGTGTTTTTCCTCCTAAAAAAATCCAATTTTGGTTCTGACCATGATGCTAAATACGTTCAAAGAAGCACATATAGGCTTCTTATACATATTATTAATGTGGTTTTTAAATCTGTCTACCTTATTAGGCAAGGGAGATTTCCGCACAAATGGGTCTTATGACCTAGATAAAGATGGCAAATTAGAAACATTTGTCCTTTCCACCTCTGCGTCTAGTATTCTATGGATAGAATCTATTAATTCGTTAGAAGCAGATACCTTATGGTCTTTTGATCAAAGCGAAGGCCTAGAGTTTTTAGATGTAGAAGTTTTAGATTTAAACGGAGATGGTTTAAAAGATCTAATCGCAGTACCTGACCTTAATACCTCTATAGGCTTTAATAGTTGGTTGTATGTTTTTCTAGGTTCAGAAAAAGGTTTTTCTAATATTCCGTACACCTCAAAAGAAACTCTCATTGATCAAGAAAGCTTAAGGCCTACTAGCCTGGCTCTTGTCCCAGACGAAGCTTCTTTAATAGCGGTTTCTTTTGGTGCTCCAATTAGAGGTGGAGTAGTTTTTAATTTGAGCATAAATGATAAAAAACTTGTTATCAAAAAAATTAAACAATTAAAAGCTCCAATAATTGAGAATGGTTATTCACCAGTTTATATTGGAAGTTTTTCAAGCTCAATCGGAGATCACCTTTCTTTAATATCGGTAGAAAGGAATAAAATAAAAGTAACACTGTTTAACCCAGATAAAGATTATGGAATTTCTCATAGCGGTTCTTACTCAACTGTTGGTGCGCAATCAATTATTAGTTCAGGAATAAAAAAGCAAACTCTACTGGGCAAACTAGATGAAGAAGGTTTAATTATCCCTTTCCAAACTGGGCCAAAACTTTTACTTATTTTGGAAAATGATAAGCTATCAGTCACGCCATTTAAGAAATCGAGTAAAAAGCTATCTACAACTCAAAATAAGAATGTCCTGTCAGAAATTGAGGAGATTAGACAAAATTTGGAGAATGAAAAACTTTCTATTAATAATAAGAAGATAAAAGATCTTGTTCGGGAATCAGTTAATTTTGAAAATATCAACTTGAAAGCCCCAAAAAAGATTGTACAAGAAAACCTTAAACTATATCAAAAAAAGACAGTAAAAATACCATCAGATCAAAAAGCTCTAACAGTTCAGGACCCTAAAAAACTTAAAACAGATTATTCTTCTTTAAGTCCAACCTTAGGGGACTTTTTAGAAAATGTAAAGACAAAAAACAAGAGAAAGCCTACTGAAACAAGCTTTGTTAGAGAAGGAATGATTCCTGATGTAAACGAGGATATGGAAAGCGTAAATTGGGCTGATAATGCTGGTTTCACAAAATTAAACCTTGGAGAGTATTCAGAAACAATATTAGATACTAATAAAAAAGATATTGGTTTACCTGAAATTGACGAAGGTATTTCATCATTTACTAAAGAAGCAATAGACGCTCTTAACCCGAAAATATTAAATCATGATACCATCATCTTAAATACATCTGGAAATGATATAGACCTTTACTATGTTTTAGCTATGACACCAGCAACGGGTATTCGAGATAGGTACGTGTTCGATGGCGAAGCTCCATTTGGAGTGTCTGTAAATCAAGTTCCTTCAAAAGGGGAGCCCTCTCATTTTCAACATGGTATATCTGCAAACTTAGCAAATTTAAACCACGGTGAGACGTTTGATTTTGCTTATTCTTTAAGAGATGCGCGCTTAGATAGTATTACTACTTTAACGATGGTACATGATATGCAGACTAATGTTATTTTTATGTCCATTAGCCCAACGGAAGATTCTGTTTCTCAATCATATCAGCCTGAGTCTTTTGACCCTAAGTTATTTGAATTTCCGGACTATTTTTTTGAAGGTTTTCCAAATTCATTAGATATGGATTTTAACGAAAAACTAATAAGGTTCAGCTTTGACGGCGTAAAAGATTCTCTTTACCAAGGTATTTATTTGTCTTCTACAACCCCTTCAACCCCAACTCAGTCTTTAGCTGTTTTTATGGATCAAGGTAAGCTTCAGGCTATTAGAGGAGAAGTTGTGGTTAGGTCCAATGGTTATAAAAAAGTTACAACAGAATATGACTTGACTGGAACTGTACGCCCAGAAGTCTTGTTTTCAAGGCTAATTCAAGAGTTCTTCCCTGCAGAATTAAAAGTAAAACTACTGCAAGGGGCCTCGTTAGAAGAGCCTATTTTTGGACCCAAAGGTAAAATACCTAAAGTTTTTAGAGAGCCGAGATTACCAGATGCACAGAGAGAGCAGCCAGAACCTAAAATTCCAATAAGAGTAAAACAAAGTAATATTCCGGAGGAAAAAGTTATTGAGCTGAACAACTTTAAAGCAGACTCAACTAAAAACGTTCCCAAAACTCAAGAAGATGAAACTAGCCTTAAAGTTCCTCAGAACAAACTTGAAGTAAATCAAACAGAACCGGATACACTTAAATTAGAAAACAGAAAAACTTCTACACCGGCAATAAAAACTGAAGACCTTCCAAGCTCTGACTCTAATCAATCTGAGGAAAATACTGAGAAACCATCCAATGAAAATGATTAAATATTTTAGAAAAACATAAAATGAGAGTTAAGAATTTATCTTTCATAAGAGTGTTTATTTTTATTGGCATATCATTACTGTTCAGTCAAAAAATATCTCACATGAATGGTGTTTACGATCTCGATGGCGATCAAATGTTAGAATTTATTGCTTTAGAGCTAGATCCTAGTGAAAGTGTTTTTCCTGAAAAGGTTAGGTATTACGAAATAGACTCAGACAGTTATCAAACATTAATATGGGAATTCAAACCACCTGTTGAATTGAAAGGCGATTTTGTTGATGCTAAAATTGGTGATATGGATGGAGATGGGTCACCAGAGCTCATTATTGTAATGAATCTTTCACGTTTTGAAAACAATACAACACCTCATGTGTTTATTGCTACGTATTCATGGAATGGGTCTAACTTTTCAGAGATTCCAAGTTCCACTTTAGATCTAGGTAAAGAAGATAGATCCTTGAGGTGTAATAATTTTCAACTACTCGATCAAGATTCTGATGGGGATCAAGAACTTGTTTTAGCTTTAGGTAGCCCCTTTCGAGGTTTTGCTATTGTAAATTCAACAAATGCTGGATTATCACTGACAAAAAAAATACGTCCAGATCAATTATTGGTTGGATCAGGGCTATTATATGTTGGTGTTGTTGATTATGATGGAGATGGCTACGATGATGTTTTGGCGTTAAGTCCGGATGGAAGCACTATAAAGGCTCAGCCGTTTTACAATATAGGAGGAGTCTTTGATTCTGGCCATCTTGTCCGAAAGCAAATTGAGGGTCTAAATGGAATACTACCAAACTCAATACAGCTTACAGACTGGGATGCTGATGGATTTTTTGATGTTTTGGTTCCATTTAATTCTGGGGATATTGTTGCTTTCACGCTTACACCCGCTACTCTAGTTATAGATGAAGTCCCAATAAACAATGGTCCCCTGACTCAAGTTTCTTTAGAAGATTTTGACCAAGATACTTATGAGGACATCCTTACACTTTCATCGGATATAAATGCTTTAACCTTAGTTTCAGGAAAAAATGGTGAGTCAAAGCAAATTCAAAATGCTAGAAGAAATATACCTGAAGAAATGCAAGTTTTTTCAATGTTGCCTCTTACAAAAGCAGGCTTGTATAGTGGTAGTGTTCTAGTCTCTGGGTGGAATGGAATCGAAAATGCTACTTATATTATTGAGCTAGGATCTAAATCGAGTCAGCTAGATCAAGGGTACTTAATAACACCTGATTTTATTGAAAAGCAGCTTCCAGCCCTTCTATCATACGCTGATAATTTAAAGCCTGAGATTCCAGAAATATTCATTGAATTACCCCCAGAGGAAAAAGTCCCACTTGAACCGCAAAAAGAAGAAATAATTATAACAGATCTTGGGCAGTCTCCTAGTAGCTACATCCCAAATACAATATTCCCAGATCAGAAAGAAGGTAATGTTCTTAGGGAGCAACCTAGAATGCCAATCCCAAAAAAGATTGTGCGCACCTTAGAACAACCAAAACTACCTAAACCAAAAGAAGCTCTTGGCCAAAGGCTTCCAAAACATATTTTACCGAGATATATTCTTAGGCCAGGTCAGCCTTTTTTATATGAAGTTCCCAAAGACAGTAGTGAAGAATTCTATAGTTTCAGATGGGAAAACCAACCACCAAAAGGCATGTATTTTTTGTATGACAGCAAATCTATTAATTGGGTTCCAACAGAAAAGCAGTTAGATGCCTTTTCATTGTCATATTTATTGAGAATGAAGGTAGATGAAATAATGGAAGCGACTACAGGAGTAAATGAAGTTGATCAAGTCTTTAAAACAATTCCTATTCTTGAAAGCCGAGATGAAAGTTTATGGGTATATGTTAATGATCCTCCAAGGTTTTTGACTCAACCAACTATTACAGAATTTATAGCAGGTTCAACATTCAGGTACGAACCAATTATCCAAGACTTAAATAAAGATAGTGCAATAAAGCTTGAAGTGGAGATTGGTCCAGAAGGAATGTCTATAGAAAACGATGTGATAATTTGGAAAACAGATAGTGCTCATGTTGAAGTTTATGATGTTAGAATTGTAGCTTCTGATGGTTTTGAAAGAACAGCCCAAGAGTTTCAACTCTTTTCAAGAGCAGGAGTCAAAATATTATCTAAAGCACCTTTAGAAGCAAGTGTTGGGACCTCCTATAATTATCCAGTAAAAGTTTGGAAACAAAGACCAGATGAGAAAATAAGCTTCAAGCTTTTTTCAGGACCAGATGGAATGAAAATACAACCTGATGGTACTATTTCTTGGACACCAAATCCAGTGCAGGTAGATACTATAAAGTATACTGTTATTGCTAGCCATGGTGTAGCAATGGATACTCAGAGTGTAAATTTATTTGTTAATCATCCACCAATTATAAAAACTGCACCAATGATGATGAATGCTATTAATGTAGGTGGCATTTGGGACTTTGACTTAGAAGTAGAAGAGCCTAATAAGAAAGATCGATTAATCTATACAGCTCATGAGCTACCAAATGGCATGCGCATGGACCCTCAGACTGGATTTTTACGTTGGGAGCCTACTATGAATGAGCTAGACTTTCATAAACTCAAAATAGAAGTCTCGGATGGTCATGAATCAAGATTTATTGAATCAGAGTTTTTTGTTAATGCTCCAACAAAAATAGTCTCAGTCCCCCCTATGTCTTCAACCGTAGGAGATGAATATTCATATAAAATCATGATCAATGATAAAAATAAAGGTGCCTTACTGCCGTTTAAGAGAGTTGTAAAAGTAGAAGATATTTCAACCATTAGAATGTATTCAATCAATATTACTGATGATGTTGCTCTTTCAAATATCGATAGATTTTTAGGTGATTGGCATAATAGTGATGCAATTTATTATGTTGATCCAAAATATCCAGCAGACAGTCTTGTGTCAAGGTTAAACCTGAAAAAATATACTCATTCAGTTTTTTTCGAAGATGATAGGCTTTGGGTCCTTTTGCAAACACTTGATGGGCGTACAATTAAAATGAAAGACTTCTTATGGGAGTTTTTTCATGGTTCTAAAGGAAAACCACCTCGCGTAGTTGTTGAAAAAGCCAATCCATTTAGGTTTAATTTATTAGACTTTCCTGAAGGTATGGTTGTAGAAAAATCTTCAGGTACCCTAAGATGGACTCCAACTGTAGAGCAGGCTGATGCTCATAGAATAACTGTTGTTGTTTCGGATGGATATACAAAAGATGAACAATCTTATGAAGTCTATGCTAATCATTTACCAACAATTGTATCTAACCCTCCTCATATGGGCCTCGCTGGTGAGCTTTTTAAGTATCAAGTTAGGGTAGATGATAAAAATGAAAATACAAAACTAGAATACACGCTTTTAAAAGGTCCACACGGGATGCAGATGGATAGGTATGGTAAAATACTATGGGTTCCAAAAGCTGCTCAAATTAATAATAACACTTTTGAAGTCGCAGTGAGTGATGGATATGGGACAGATGTTCAGCAAGCAAAAATATTTGTAAATAACGCACCTACAATAATATCCAACCCTAAGCCTGTTGGGCTAACCGGGCACTCATGGAGATATAAAATTGCCACGGAGGACCTTAATGGTGATAAAGTAGCCTATAGATCGGTGAGGCTACCAAAGTACGCTAGGTTTGATAAAAATAAAGCAACAATTGAATGGTCTCCTCGAAAGAATCAAATGGGCATGAATGATTTTATTTTAATGGCTGTCGACGAGCATGGTGCAACATCAACGCATGAATTCCAGGTTCATGTGTTTCATGACCCGAGTACAAAGCAGTTAGTTAATACGGGGTGGCCTCTCATGCTCACTTTTGTTGGCGTTGTCTTCGCTTATGGGATGTCTCAGATTTAATCTACTATAAATTAAATTAAATAGTTTATCTTTACTCTTTTCTAAACTAAAAATCAACTCTACTGGAAAAATAGGAAGGGTTGATTTGAGATCTTTGATCTTTACCCAATCTTTTTCTGTTGTTAAAATGTAATCAACAGATAGGGCTTTTAATTTTTTTATTACTTTATTTAAGCTTGACTGTTTATAGCCATAGTGATCTCTAAAACTTGAATGTCCAATTATATTTTTTCCAATTATTGAAGCACTTAATTCAAAGCTAAGACCATCGCCAATCCCTGAAATTAAATATCCTTTTTTCTTTTCGAGAAAATGAAAAAAATCATCTTTATTTTGACAGTCATTGATTAAGCGATTGTGAGCAGTAGAAAAGTAATAAGGTATATTAAAGTTCTTTACAATGTTGAGTAGATAGCTCTTTTTCATTTTTATTAAATTTGATTTTGTAAAAAAAATCAAATCAGCTCTTTGTAAATTTTTTATAGGCTCTCTTAAAAAACCAGCTGGAAGCATCTTATGGTCTTCGATTTTATCAAGTGAATTTATTAAGACTATATCTAAGTTTCTATAAATTGATCTGTGTTGAAATCCATCATCTAATATTATTACATCTAAGGAATATATTTTCAAAAGAGCCTTCCCAGATCTATAGCGATTGTTAGAAATAGCGATTGGCGTGTTTGGGAGTTTTTGATAAAGAAGAAGTGGCTCGTCTCCAGTTTCATCAACACTCAAGCCAGGTTCTGTTCTATGCCCATCGTTACAGATAATAATGGTTTTCTTTGATTTTCTTCCATATCCTCTTGTTAAAATTCCAACTTTTAAATCTTTTTTAATTAATTCTTTGGCTATTAAAATTACAGCTGGTGTTTTACCTGTTCCGCCAGTTGTAATGTTTCCTACGCTTAGAACAAGGCAATTGAGTTTCTTTTTTTTTAAAATATTTAAGTTGTAAAGCCTATTCCTAATATTGACTATAGCCCCGTAAACAAAAGATATTGGGGTGAGAGCTAGCCTAAAACTATTGAAACTTACTTGCATTATACAAATTCTTTTCTGAAGATTCGTTCATTCCTCTCTTGAACAGGTTTTCTACTTCTTCATGGTTTAATTTTTTGTCAATATATATAGGATCACCATAATTAATAAATATTTTTCCAAATGGTTTTTCAAGATAAAAAGTGTCCCAGTTTTTAAAGCCCCAGCGCCTTGTGGCAAATACACTGGTTGGAATAATTGCAGCCTGAGTAGTTTGGGCTGCTCTTATAATACCTGGTTTTGGGATTTTTGGAGGCCCCGTGGGGCCATCAGGTGTTATGAAAACAATTGATCCCGGTGTACGTAGCGTTTTTAGAATTCCTTTGTAAGCAATGGAGCCATCTTCTTTACTTGATCCTCTTATCATTTTCCATCCCCATTTTAAAGCGACCTGTGAAATTAATTCAGCATCATTGTGGGTTCCTGCAAGAGCATGTACATTAAAATCTTTTAAATTGTAAAAAACGGATAATAGATCAGAATGCCAAGTAGAGATAATGACAGATTTATTTTTTTTATGAAGATCTGCTACCGCCCCTCTTCCTTCAATATGAAATCTATTTGTAGAATACAATGTTTTTAAAATAAGGCTTACAGCATTTTTTTTCAAAAACATTAGTTTTGCTTTATTCATTGTCTTTCATTTTCTCTATTATTGCACTAGCCACCCGATTATAGACTCCTGGCTGTCCAAGAAGCTCTTTTATGGGTTGAAACTCTTTGACCATTTGAGATCTTTTATTATTCTTGACATTTAATAATGGTTCTAGTTCAGACATTAGGTTTTTTGAATCCATCTGACTTTGTAGCAGTTCTGGGACTATTTTTTTATTTGCTATAATATTTACTATACTCGAAAATTTTAAATCAACAAGCAATTTAGCTAGTAACCAAGACAATGAAGACATTTTATAACATACGACCATAGGCAGTTCTTCAACTGCACATTCCAGCGTTGCAGTGCCAGAAGCAACAGCCCCAGCTGTTGAAACAACCATCGCTTTTTTGGCATTTTCTTCAATCTTGATGAAATTTGGAATATTTTTTATTTTGATTCCTTTAGTTTTTCCTAGAATAAATTGCATGTTAGGATTTTGCTTTCTTAGTTTTTTTGCCACCTCTAAGTATATAGGCCAGTGTTTTTCTACCTCTTGTCTTCTACTTCCTGGTAGTAATAATAAAATTGGATGTTCTATTGTCAATTGATGCCTTAAAAAAAATGATTTTGAATCCTCGTTAAAATGTTGATTGTCAATAAGTGGGTGACCGAAAAATTCAACGTTTATTTTATTTTCCATATACCATTCTTTTTCAAATGAAAAAATAGAGATGGGCTGTTCAATATATTCTTCAATAATTTTAATTCGATTTTTTTTCCACGCCCAAGTTTGAGGGAGAATGAAATAAGTTATAGGGATATTTAAACTATGAATTTTTTTTGATAACCTCAGATTAAAACCCGGGTAGTCTATTAAAATTATTCTGTCTGGCTTTGCTCTTTCAATTGCGTGAAGCGTTTTTTTAAAAATAGAATAAATAGATGGAAGGTGTGCAAGAACTTCAGTAAAACCCATAATTGAAAGATTATCAATATGTTCTAATATTTGGACACCACTTTTTCTCATTAAATCGCCGCCGTGTCCCATAAATGAGGAATTTGGTTCTATCTTTTTCAGACTATTTACTAATTTGGATCCATGAAAATCACCGGATGCTTCCCCGGCAACTAGAAAGAATTTTTTCATACCAGATATTTTAAATTTTAAAAGAGTTGATAAATATTTTTAACTGTAATAATTATGGTAATTATAAAAATATTTTGAAGAGAGCGTTTTTCCGTACTTAAAGTTTTGATAACAGATTTTGGCATTCTACTATCATCATTAATCCAGGAGTTTAATCGTGGAAACAATCGTGGTACATTTTTTCTGTATGCAGTATATGCTTTACCAAATTTTTTGTTCAACGTTTCCTCTTCTAATGAAATAATCATTGAATATTGAAAAGTGAAAAACATTAAAACAAAAATAAAAGTTTCTATTAGAAATGGCCCACCAGAAAAGAGGACAAAACCAAGATATATTATCATATTGCCTAGGTACAAGGGATTTCGGGTAAAGCTATATGGCCCGCTCATACAAAGGGAAGGTGCTCCAACATTCATCGTTCTAGTGGCACCGCCCGCATATCGGACGGCATTGATTCTAACCAATTCTCCAATTAATATAAATGATAGTCCCACAAGATAAAATGGAAAATTAAATGATGTGAAATAAAACATAAAAAGAGCAGCGGGTATTGGAGTATAGCTTCGCTTTTTAAAAATAAATTCTCTTATTTTCATGAAATAAATCCTTTTATAATTTTTTCTTGTATCTCTATTGCAACATTTAAAGCTTCTCTACCCGATTGGCCACTAACAATAGGCATCTCTAATCCTTTCATCGAATTTGTAAAGTTGATCAATTCTAATTTTAATGCGTCTTCTTTAATAATAGTTGGTTTTTCATAAATGATATGTCTCGTTTTATTTTTGTAGTTAAATGGCACTGACATTAAAAATGACTTTTTATCCAAACCCTTTTTACTTACCGTGTAGACTTCTGTAAGACCTTTGTAAAGATCGACTGTTGAGTATAAGTTTTGCTGAAAAGTTTTTATTTTTCTAACCTCATCTTTAGCGATTCTGCTAGAGGTAATACTCGAGACACAACCATTCTCAAATTTAATTTGAGCATGGGCAATATCAATTGAATCTGTAAGAATAGAGAGTCCCGAAGCAGATATTGAACGAACCTTTGAATCAACCAAAGATAAAACAATATCAATATCATGAATCATCTTATCCAAGACAACAGGAACATCTGTTCCCCTCGTATTGTACGGTGCTAATCTCTGAATTTCTATAAATTTTGGATTAATCTTATATGGTTCAAGAGCTCTCAACGCTGGGTTCAGTCTTTCAATGTGTCCGACCTGAACAATGACTTTATTTTTTTTTGCAAGTGCTAGCAATTTATCCGCTTCTTCAATTGTTGATGTAATAGGTTTTTCAATAAAAACATGTTTTTTCTTTCTAATACACTTTTCAGCAACGCTGGCATGATAAGTCGTTGGTGTAACTATTGAAACCGCATCAACAGAATCAATTAAATTGTCAATATTTTCGAATGCTTTGACCTTAAATTTTTTAGAGATAGCATTTGCTTGATTGGTATTTGTATCAAAAAGACCCAAAAAGTTGATGCCATTAATAGAGCAAAAATGCTTTACATGATGTTGCCCTAAATGCCCAACACCTATAACTCCTATTTTTAATAAATTACTGTCCATATGTTGATGTTAAATTACAAAATTAGATCATAGTAGTATAGGGTTGATAATTATCAAATTATTCACAATGAAAAATCTTGCTTTTATGATATACAACCAGCAATTTTAAACACAATTCGAGGTACTAATGGAGTTTCAAAATGGCTAATGATGTGAAATCAGGGGTTGGATTCATAATCCCAGCACTTGGTGTAGTTGGTTTTTTTACATCTCTCCTACTAGGAGAGTTTTTATTAAGTATAATTATTGCTGTAATGGTAATATTAGTTTGGTTTATATATATGCTTGTGATGGAGTCTCACATTCCTGGAGAAATGGGTAACATGATAATTCTCTTTGGAATTATGTTGTCTCTTGGAATCTTTTTTGGTTTTGGTATTATGCAAAATATGTGGGGAGGATATGATCTTAAGCCGGAAGGTGCAATTTTTTCATTAATTATTCTCTTCTTTTCAGTTCTAACGGGTTTAAACTTTAGAAATCAACAAAAAGCAATCCAAAAAGAAGTTACATCTACTTCGGGTTTATCGAATGAAGATAGAAGTCTTGTGATGGATGCAATAAAACAAAATAGTCAATCTAATGATACTGTTTTGTCAAGTGAGCCAAAGGTTATTATTGTCAAACAAGAGCAGCCCATCACAGAAAACAAATTAGAAAATAAGGAAATTTACCCAAATCAACTTCCCCCACAAAATCCGTACTTCGCTTACCCTGCTGATTATTATGAAGATGAGTATGAATTAGATGATGAAGACGAATGGGAAGACGATGATGAGTGGGAAGAAGAAGATTAAATAAAAACTATATTCTTTTAAACGTTAAACTTAAAGAATATACAATCTCCATCTTTCACCACATAATTTTTCCCCTCTTGCCTAATTAAGCCCATCTCAGTAAGCGTTTTTTCAGATCTATTTTTTATTATATCATCATAATGAAAAACTTCTGCTTTTATAAAGCCTCTTTCAAAATCAGAATGTATAGCCCCAGCCGCTTTAGGAGCACTTGACCCGATAGGAATTGTCCAAGCTCGAACCTCTTTTTCACCGCAAGTGAAATAAGTTTGGAGGCCTAATAAATTAAAGCTATTCTTTATGACTTTATCTAACCCTGGTTCTTTAAGGTTATATTCTTGTAAAAACATTGGTTTTTCATCTTTTGAGAGTGAAGAGATTTCTTGCTCTATTGATGCGCAAATTCTAATTCCATTGTTTCCTTGCCTCTCCGCAAAGCTAAATAAATCTTTAACATATTTATTCTTCTCATCTCTAACAATTTCATCCTCATTAACATTTGCAATGTATAATATTGGTTTGTTACTTAATAAATGAAAAGAGTTGAAGGCTTCTTTTAGGTGGTCTTCAACCACTAAAGTTCTTGATTGTTTCCCATCAGAGCAGTGTTTAATTAGCGCTTCGATGAGTCCTAGCTCTTGAATAGCAATTTTATCATTAGACCTTGCTGCTTTTTCAGTTTTTCGATAACGTTTTTCTAGTGTTTCAATATCAGCTAAAAGTAATTCAGTCTCAATAGTTTCAGCATCTCTAACAGGGTTAATACTTCCTTCCACATGCGTAATATTTTCATCTTCAAAACATCTTATTACATGTATTATAGCTGAAGTTTGTCGTATTTGGCCTAAAAATTGATTTCCCAGGCCTTCCCCTTTACTTGCTCCTTTTACCAGACCTGCTATATCAGTGAATTCTACTATTGCAGGTATAACTTTTTCTGGACTGTATATATTCCCGAGCTCATTTAATCTTTGGTCTGGAAGAGAGACGATTCCTGAATGTGGTTCTATAGTACAAAAAGGATAGTTTTCTGCTGGAACACTTGACTCAGTAAGTGCATTAAATAAAGTAGATTTTCCTACGTTGGGAAGCCCAACGATTCCACATTGAAGAGACATAAAATATATATAAGCTTTATTAAAAAGTATCTTGTGAAGGGTCGCCGCCAAAGTCATAAGTCAGATTATCAAATAAACCAACTTGGAGATTTTTAGCAAAATAAATTGTGCGGTTATCTGATGTACTTAGTTCTCCATCTGCCCAGATCATTAACTTTCCATTTCTGTCTAAAATTTTCTTAATATCAATTCTATAGATGATTTTTTCATGATATGGCCTTACTTGCCCTTTGAATTTTAAATCGCCAACGCCTAAGGCTCTTCCTCTTCCTTTTCCATTCATCCAAGTAAGAAAAAAACCAACAAGCTGCCACATCCCATCAAGTCCCAAGCATCCAGGCATGACAGGGTCTCCTTTGAAATGGCAATGGAAAAACCAATTCTCATCATCTATATCTAGTTCTGCTAATATTTCACCTTTTTTATATTTCCCTCCAGTATCATCAATATTTAGAATTCTATCAACCATAAGCATTGGAGGTTGAGGTAATTTCCCTGTATCATCACCCATTAGAGTTCCATTCCCACTTCTTAGCAGGTCTTTTTTGTTATAACTATTTTTTTGTTTCATTTTTTTTGTAATATATTTTGAGGATAAAGAGTACAACAAAAAAATCAATTTATAAACTGACATTTGATATCAAATAAATAAAAATAAACGATTAAATTAATACAAATCATTACGGAGAATAAAATGCTAGATTGGGTATTATTACTTGGAGGATCGACTGGACATGGGGCTGCAACTGCGAAGAGATTAGCAAAAGAGGGTTATGGAATAATAGCATTTCATTTTGATAGGGGTGATGCAAAAAAAATTGCAATGAACAATATAGAGGAAGTAAATAATTTATCGAATGGCAGATGTCATTATTTTAATACCAACGCTGCTTCTGTAGAAACTATTGAGAAATATATACCCAAAATAAAAGAGATTACAAATGGGCAGCCACTCAAATTATTATTGCACTCAATAGCTTTTGGAACCACCACAAACTTTTTCGGTGATACGCCTGTCACCCCGAGACAAATGGATATGACTGTACACGTCATGGGTAATTCTCTACTTTATTGGACTCAACACCTTTTTAAAAATAATCTTCTTGCTAAAGGGTCTCGCGTAATGGGTTTAACAAGTGAGGGTAATTATTTAGCTATGGAGGGTTATGGACCAGTAAGTGTTGCAAAAGTAGCAATGGAGGCAATAATCCGACAAATAGGATGGGAACTAGGAGAGTTTGGAGTAACGGCCAATGCAGTCCAAGCAGGTATCACACCAACAAGAGCTTTGACAAAGATAACAGACAACTGGGAAACGTGGGTTGAAAACACAAAAAAAAGAAACCCAATGGGTAGAACTACAACGCCAGACGATATAGCTTCTACGATTTCTATGCTTTTAAAACCAGAGGCGGACTTTATTAATTGTTCAATTATTTACTGCGACGGAGGAGAATCAAGATCCGGAAATATTTAGGAATTGATCTTTTGCGATAACTTTTGTTCAATAAGAACTATTAGCTCATGACAATCTTTATTTGGTGTTATATCAAAGCTACGTTTAGCTTCGTTAAGAGCATACTCCCACCAGCCTTTTTTAGTATAAGCAATCGCTAATTTTAGATGGGCTTTACCTAAAACCTGAAATTCAACTCTTTTTAGTTTATCCTGTTGTCCAGAATATAAACGAGATACCTCGCGGTACTCCATTATAGCTTCATCAATTAGATCTCTTTGTAAATACCAATCGCCTAAGTTTATGTGCCTAGAAGGATCTTCTTGGCACGAGCTTAAAATAAAAATAACTCCTAAGAAAAATGAAATTATTAACTGATGGTGTTTATTTTTGTACATATTCTGTGCTTAATCTTTATTCTGACAAATTGGAAAATCAAGAAAAAAATAAATCTATATTTTAAGCGCATCCTCCTATGCTTAATTTATTAGATATTGAATTTATAGCTTGATTCCACATAGTTTCTAATCGATTATTGAAAATAAAAGCATTAGTTATTGAATTTACAATCCAATCACCATTTTTTAATTCATTTTCTAATTGTCCGCTTTTCCAAGCCGAATGTCCAAAAACAACTCGATGCTGAATATTTTTGGTCGTACCAATTATTCTTAAAATATCTTTATCACTAGAAAAAAAGAGCGTTTCAGTTAGTGGAGTTGAATTTGAATTTTCGCCTAAATTTTCATGAAGAACAATTCCGGTTTCAGGTTTTACCGGACCTCCAAATAAAACTTCTTTATCCGAAGCCTGTTTTTGAAAGTTTTCTTGCTTAAAAGATAAATTGAATTTTAAAGAATTAAAGTGTTTGTTTATAATTAAGCCTATTGCACCCTCAATATCATGTTCGAAGAGATAAACGATAGATTTTTCAAATAAAGGATCTGTCATACTTGGCATAGAAATTAAAATTTTATTTTTAAGTGTTTTCATCATTTAAACTATTTGAATTATTTTAAAATAAAAAGGTTTGTTTTGTATCAGCATAAATACATCAATTGTAATTAGGGCAAGCGGTAAAAAGCGTAGTAGATTTAAAGTTGTTAATAAACAGTATTAGAAAGAAAGCGAAGTAGAGTGAAAAAATCAAGCAATCACATTATTTTAAAAGGTGCGAGGCAGCACAACCTCAAAAATATTGATGTAAAAATCCCAAGAGACCAGTTTGTTGTTATAACTGGACTATCAGGTTCAGGAAAGTCTTCTCTAGCATTTGACACCATATATGCAGAAGGTCAACGCAGATATGTTGAGTCTTTATCATCATATGCTAGGCAGTTTTTAGGTTTAATGGAAAAACCTGATTTAGATTCGATAGAAGGGCTATCTCCCGCCATTTCTATTGAGCAAAAAGCAACCGCGAGAAATCCAAGATCAACAGTTGGTACCGTTACTGAGATACATGACTATTTACGGTTATTATATGCTCATATAGGAGCTCCGCATTGCTGGAAATGTGGGGATATTATTCAAAAGCAAACAGTCCAGCAAATAGTTGATAAAATTAAAAAATTTAAGATGGGGTCTAGAATGCACATCTTATCTCCTATTATTAAAGGAAAAAAAGGACAGCACAAAGCTATAATTGAAGAGATTAAGAAAGATGGTTTTCTGAGGATTAGAGTCAATGGCGAAATTTTCTCAATTAATGAAGAAATTAAACTTAATAAAAACAAAAAGCATTCAATTGAGGTCGTTGTTGATAGGCTCATTTTAAACGACTCTATAGATGACAGAGTGACAGAATCAATTGAGCTTGCTTTGAAAATTGGCTCTGGAACTGTTATTGTAAACATACTTCCTAATAAAGAATATTTGTTCTCGGAGCATTTATCATGCTCTAGCTGTGATGTGTCTATGGAAGAACTAGTTCCTAGAATATTTTCATTCAACTCCCCTTATGGGGCCTGTACTCAATGTGATGGGCTCGGATCGCACATGGAGGTGGATCCTAATCTTGTAGTGCCCGATAAAAATAAAAGTCTAATACAAGGTGCAATTGTTCCACTTGGAGAGCAGCCTCGAGGTAATTGGTATGGGAGTATATTAAAAAGTTTATCAAAGCATTATGGTTTTAATTTTTCAACTCCTTGGATTAAGCTAGACAATAATATAAAGCGAATATTAATGAATGGTACGGGCAAAGAAAAATTTAAGATGGAGTACGCCTCGTCTCGATGGGAAGGAACATATTCTGGAGGTTGGGAAGGTGCAATTCCAAATTTAATGCGGCGATATAGCCAAACTAAATCGCAAGGAATAAGGCAATGGATCGAGCAGTTTATGAGCATGCGTCCATGTTCGGACTGTTCCGGAATGCGCTTACGAAAAGAAACATTATCAGTATCAATTAATAATAAAAATATAGGGCAAGTTTCAGCGATGCCTATCCAAGTATTAAGTAATTTTTTTAATGATTTGAAGTTAACAAAAATGCAAAAAAAAATTGCTGAACAAATTTTGAAAGAGGTTCAACAAAGGCTGAGTTTTTTAGTTAATGTGGGTTTGAGCTATCTTACTTTAGATAGATCAGCTGTTACTCTATCGGGAGGAGAGGCACAAAGAATTAGGCTTGCTACTCAGATAGGTTCTCAATTAATGGGTGTTCTATATATTCTTGATGAGCCTTCTATTGGTCTCCATCCAAGAGATAATAACAAGCTTTTAAAAACATTGAAATCTCTCCGGGATATAGGGAACTCAATTCTAGTTGTTGAGCATGACCAAGAAACAATTGAAGCTGCTGATTATGTAATTGATATAGGGCCAGGAGCAGGAAAGTTTGGAGGTGAAATCACGTTTTCAGGGAGGCCAAGCGAACTCCCAAAATCAAAGAGATCATTGACTGCACAATATTTAGTGGGGAAAAGAAAAATTGAAATTCCCGCAAGAAGAAGATCTGGAAATTCAAAAGTATTAACATTAAAAGGGGCAACGGGTAATAATCTGAAGAACCTAAATGTTGATTTTCCATTAGGGGTTTTTGTCTCGGTAACGGGAGTCTCTGGAAGTGGAAAAAGTACTCTGGTTAATGGAACGCTATATCCGTTATTAGCAAAGGAATTAAACAGGTCAAGATCCTATCCTTTAAATTACGAGTCTTTTGAGGGGGGTCAATTTCTTGATAAAATTGTTGACATTGATCAAAAGCCAATAGGCAGAACACCAAGATCAAACCCAGCAACATACACTGGTTTATTTACATTTATTAGAGACCTTTTTTCAAAATTACCTGAATCAAAATTAAGAGGATATAAGCCTGGACGTTTTTCATTTAATGTCAAGGGCGGTCGTTGTGAATCTTGTGAGGGCGATGGGATTATTAAGATTGAAATGAATTTTTTACCAGATGTATATGTTACATGTGAGGTCTGTTTAGGTAAAAGGTATAATAGAGAAACGCTTGAGGTTAAATATAAAGGAAAATCAATTGCAGAAATTCTAGCAATGCCTGTTTCTGAAGCGCTTGGATTTTTTGATAGTATTCCCTCTATAAAAAAGAAATTAAAAACACTAGATGATGTTGGCCTTAGTTACATCAACTTAGGGCAACAAGCAACCACACTTTCAGGTGGTGAGGCTCAAAGAGTAAAGCTCGCAACCGAACTATCGAAAGTTTCAACAACAAAAACATTATATATATTAGATGAACCGACAACAGGACTGCATTTTGAAGATATAAAAATGCTTTTAAAAGTATTAAATAGGTTGGTTGATAAAGGTAATACTGTAATAGTAATAGAGCATAATTTAGATGTTGTTAAAACTGCAGATTGGGTAATCGACCTTGGCCCAGAAGGTGGGGTTAATGGTGGTACAATTGTTGGCTGTGGAACTCCAGAAGAACTTTCTAAGGTTAATGGCTCCTATACAGGTCAGTTCTTAAAACCAATATTAAAAAAAGGTTATTAATTTTTCAGTTTAAAATATTTAAAACCTACCGTAATTACTATAGGCCTAGTTATGAATACATTTTTTATTTTGCCTTCTTTACGAACGCTGTTTGAAATTGTAGCTTATAGGCTGAAAATAAAATGATTTATTAATAATTTGTATAATGACTGAGATACACATAACAGACCCAAATCCTCTTGAAGATGATCTCAAAATAGAAAAGTCTCTTAGGCCTTCACAATTTGATGATTTTATTGGTCAAAAAGACCTTGTTGATAACTTAAAGCTGTACATTGAAGCTTCAAATAAAAGAGGTGATGCGCTAGATCATGTTCTCTTATTTGGGCCTCCCGGTCTTGGAAAAACAACGTTAGCAAATATAGTATCGAAAGAGCTTCATTCTGAAATTAAACAAGCTTCCGGACCTGTAGTAGAAAGAGCTGGAGACTTAGCTGGCATGATAACCAATTTAAGTCACAGAGATGTTTTTTTTATTGATGAGATACATAGATTAAACAGTGTTGTAGAAGAATATTTATATTCAGCAATGGAAGACTTTTCGATAGATATAATGATTGATAAAGGTCCAAGTGCTAGGAGTGTTCAATTAAGTGTTGAGCCTTTTACATTGATTGGCGCAACTACTCGATTGGGGAATTTAACCTCACCACTCAGAGATCGATTTGGAGTTGTGCTAAGAGTTGACTATTATGATCCAAAAGACCTTTTTCATATAATAAATAGGTCCGCTCAAATTCTAGAAGTAGATATTGATGATGAAGGTGCAATGGAGCTAGCACGAAGAAGTCGAGGGACTCCAAGATTGGCAAATCGTATCTTGAGAAGAGCAAGAGATTTTGCACAAGTAAAAGCTGAAGGGAAAATAAATATAGAAGTTGCAAAGTTTTCTTTGGAAAAGCTTGGTATTGATTCAATTGGCTTGGATAATATGGATAGAAAAATTTTAAGCGTAATAATTGAAAAATTCTCTGGTGGCCCAGTAGGAGTTAAATCATTGGCTGTTGCAGTAGGAGAAGACCCAAACACGATTGAAGATGTCTATGAGCCATTTTTAATTAAAGAAGGGTTCCTACTAAGGACTTCGAGAGGCCGGATTGCGCAAGAGTCCGCATATAAATTACTAAATAAAAAACCAATTAAAGATCAACAGGGGTTATTCAAATGATAGATAAAAAGAAAAAATATAAACTAGGTGACTTCAATTATCGCTTGCCAAAAGATTTTATTGCACAAAATCCAGAGGCCAGAAGGGATTACTCTAAGCTAATGGTTGTTCATAGAGACACTGGAGAAATAGAGCACAAGAAATTTTACAATATTTTAGATTACATGAGAAAAAATGACCTTCTGGTCCTTAATAATACTAAGGTTTTTCCCGCTCGTCTTTTCGCAACTAAAGACAGGACTGATGCAAAAGTAGAAGTTTTCCTTTTAAGGGAGCTATCTACTGACTTATGGGAAGTTATGGTTCGGCCTGCAAGAAAAGTACGTATTGGTAATAAGCTAGTTTTTAACTCTAAGCTCATGTGCGATGTCATTGACAACACTGTTTCTGGAGGGAGAGTCGTAAGATTCGAGCATGATGCTGAAAGCCTTCATGATATTATCGATAAAATCGGAATCTCCCCACTTCCTCCTTACATTAATAGGGATGCGGATAATAAAGATAAAAAAAGATATCAGACTGTTTATGCAACAGAAAGAGGGGCGGTAGCAGCCCCCACCGCAGGTCTTCACTTTACAGACTCACTTCTAGGAAAAGCTAAAGAAAAAGGTATAAAAATTGAAACCGTGACGCTGCACATAGGACTTGGAACATTCAGGCCAGTACAAGTGGAAGATCTTAATCGGCATCAAATGGATTCAGAGTATTTTGAAGTCTCTCCAGCAACCTCGATGGCAATAAACCAAGCTAGAAAGAGGCATAGAAAAATTATTGCTGTTGGAACTTCTACCGTTCGAGCGCTTGAAACAATTGCAATTTCAGGTTTTCAAGTAACCCCAAAAAGAGGGTGGACTGATAAATTTATTTATCCGCCGTATGAATATAAAATGGTTGATAAAATGATCACAAATTTCCATACGCCTCAGTCTACTCTTTTGATGATGGTAAGTGCTTTTGCAGATAGAAAGCTTATTAAAAAAGCGTATAATGAGGCTAAAAAAAATGATTATCGATTTTTAAGCTACGGCGACGCAATGATAATTATATAGCTACTAATATGTTTGTCGCTGCAATAATTCCAGCCGCGGGTTCTGGTCGCCGATTTGGTGAAAGAAAACAATTTAAAGCTCTCAAAGGGAAACCATTATTAAATTACTCAATTGAGGAATTTTTAAAGGTTCCTGAAGTTAAAGAGATAATTATAGTTGTTCCAGGAAACCAAATAAAAGAAGCCCGTAAAAGCTTAACTCCTTTGTTTAATGATGAAAAAACATTAAAAGTTGTGGAGGGAGGTCTGACACGACAAGATTCTGTTGGAAATGCATTAAATTCTATTGGAAAAGATATTGATATCGTTTGCGTCCATGATGCAGCACGTCCATTCGTAACAGCTCATCTAATATTAAAAACAATCGATCAATGCCAATTTTCCGATGGTGGAATTGCAGCAATACAATCAGTTGATACTGTCAAGCTGATATCGAATGGACGTGTTAAGTCAACTTTAAATCGTGAAAATATTTGGCTAGCCCAAACGCCCCAATCATTTCAAAAAGATAAATTTATAAGCGCTTTTAAAAAAGCTCTTGCAAAAGGTTTATCGGTTACAGACGAATCTATGTTAATGGAAGAAGCTGGATTTTCTGTTATTCCAGTTTCTGGTAGTAGTTTGAATTTTAAGGTTACGGCTCCACAAGATTGGGAGAAAGCAAGAAGGCTTGTAAAGTGATCCGAACAGGTATTGGTTACGATGTGCATCAATTAGTCAAGGGTGAGAGCCTTATTATTGGTTCTGTTAAAATTGAATCTAAAATTGGATCCTTAGGTCATTCTGACGGAGATGCGTTAATTCACTCTATCTGTGATGCTCTTCTAGGAGCAGCTTCTCTTGGTGACTTGGGTCATTTTTTCCCAAGCGATGATGATAAGTGGAAGGATAAAGAAAGCCATCATTTCTTGACTGAAGTTATTCAAAAAATAAAAAAAGAAGGTTACTCAATAAATAATATTGATGCGACTATTGTTATTAAATCTCCTAAGCTGATTGGTTATATTACGGAAATAAAAAAAAGTTTAGCTTCTATCTCAGGTCTTTCTAAGTCTCAAATTTCAGTAAAAGCGACGACAACAGATAATTTAGGGTTTGTAGGAGATGGTTTAGGTTGGTCTGTATTAGCAATTGCAACATTATCAAGTTAAATGAGCAATAAGCTAGTATTAAAATCACGAGCAAAAGTAAATATAGGTCTTAAAATTATCAATAAAAGACCAGATGGTCTTCACAATATTCAAACCCTGTTTCAAGAGATTAAGCTTCATGATACTATAACTATTGAAAAATTAGATTCGGGATGTACTTTTATTTCAAATGTTGATTGGTTAGATGATAGCATGGATAATTTATGTGTTAAGGCTTTCGCTCTGATGCGTGATACTTATGATATTGGCGGCTTATCAATAAAATTAAAAAAAATAATACCTCCGGGTGGAGGCTTAGGTGGAGGTTCTTCTAATGCGGCAGCAATTATTAAAGGGCTCAACCAACTGCATAAACTTAATATATCTACGAAGGGCTTAGAGTCTTTATGTTCCCAAATTGGGGCAGATGTACCTTTTTTTATCAAGGGCGGGATTCAATTGGGAGAGGGAACAGGTGGAGTCTTAACTGAGGTGTCTAAAAAACTAGAAGGGTTTTTTCTGTTGATTATTCCTTCTTTTCAAATTAGTACTAGGTGGGCATATTCTCAAACTAAAAGAATCTTGGAAGAAGTACGTAAAGAAGTTAATTTTAAATGTTCAATTGAAAAGGAAGTGGTTCCTTTTAAGCTTTTTGAGAATGATTTTGAATCAATTATTGATCCATCATATCCAGAGATTGGAGTATTAAAAGATACGTTGCGGGCAAATAAAGCTCGTCACGCCAGTCTGTCGGGCTCAGGTTCGACTGTGTATGCGATTTTTGACGATGAAGCTGATGCTAAGTCAGCAGAGTTACATTTTAATAAATCACATATAACTTTTATTACCAGTCCTTATTTTGAAGGTTAAATATTTGGGGCGTAGTATAATGGTAGTACACCTGGTTTTGGTCCAGGCAGTAGGAGTTCGACTCTCTTCGCCCCAGCATAAATAAAGTTATAAAAATGGAAAAAAGTAAATTAAAAATATTTAGTGGGCGTAGTAACCCTGTTCTCGCAGACAAAGTAGCCTTAGCCTTAGGTCGTCAATTGGGTAAAGTTTCAATTCGAACTTTCTCCGACGGCGAGTTATGGGTAAAATATGAAGAAAATATTAGAGGTCATGATGTCTTTATTATTCAGTCTACTAATGGACCTTCAGAAAATATAATTGAATTAACTCTAATGGTAGATGCTGCCGTTCGCGCTTCGGCTGATACTGTTACCGTCGTTGTTCCCTATTTTGGTTATGGCAGACAAGACCGCAAAGATCAGCCCCGGGTTCCAATATCATCACGAGTTATGATCGATATTTTAACAGTTATGGGCGCAGATAGAATTATTACAATGGATTTGCATTCAACTCAAATACAGGGTTTTGCTAAAATTCCATTTGACAATCTATACAGCAGAAGTATCATTCTTGAATCAATAGCCTCTGAAAGCTTTGATCCTAAAAACTCTGTTGTTTTAGCTCCTGATGTTGGCTCTGCTAAAATGAGTCAGGGTTATGCTAAAAATTTAGGAATGCACTTTGCATTAATTGATAAAAGAAGATACGCCCCGAATAAAGCAGAAGTCAGTCATTTAATTGGAGATTTGAATGGTATGGATGTCCTTATTATTGATGATATGATAGACACAGCAGGGACAACGGTAAATGCTGCCGAAGCAGCACTAGAAAAAGGCGCTACTTCAGTTACAGCAATTGCTACCCATGGGGTCTTATCTGGTCCAGCAATTGAAAGATTGAACATATCTCAAATAAAAAAAATTATAATTACAGACACAATTTTAATTCCTAAAGAAAAGAACCTTGAGAAAATGAAAATTGTTTCTGTTAGTGAAGTATTTGCAAAAGCAGTTGATAGAGTTCATAATGGTGAATCTGTCAGTGCTTTATTTGAATTTTAAAAAGGAGACAAAAAATGTCATCGTCATACTATAAGCTAGAAGTTTCAGAGAGAACAAAATTAAAAACAAAAGGCGTAAAATTATTGAGACGCAAAGGATTGATACCGGGGGTTTTATATTATTCTGGTGAAAAAAATGTTAACATTGAAGTTGATAAGTCTATTTTATTCCATGCAATGCAATCAGGACAAAGAATATTTGAGATAGAACAACAGGGAAAGAGCCAATTCACAATGATTAAGCAAGTTCAGTACCACCCCGTAACGGATGAAATTATGCATCTTGACTTGATGCGCGTTCGCAGATCAGAAAAAATGACAATTACAGTCCCACTTGTTTTAATTGGTGATGCAAAAGGTGTGAAAGAAGGTGGAATATTATCTCAATCAATTAATCAATTAGAAATCAATTGTTTTCCAACTGACGTACCAGAACAGATTGAGTTGAATGTTGAAGATTTAGAGTTGAACTCCTCTATGAATATTTCCGACATTAAATTAAAAAATGATGATATAGAAATTATTACTGATGGAGAAGTTAACATTGTCAATATCTCAAAGCTGGTAGAGGAAGAAGCAGAAGATGTTGATGAAACATCAGATGAAACTACTGATGATGGCGAAAGTGAGCCAACTACTGAAGGTAGCACAGAATAAAGTGATTGCTTACGTGGGACTCGGGAATCCAGGTGTTAAATACTCAAATACTAAGCATAATGCAGGTTATTGGGTTGTTGATGAATGGGCGAAACGACATCGTTTAATTTTTAAACCTGGAAAGGGAAGTTACCTTATTGCAAAGGATAAAAGACATGATGTGTTAATAATAAAACCAACTTCAGGAATGAATTTAAGTGGTTCTGTTGTAAAAGAAGTCTCTAAAGAATGGAATTTATTACCACTGGATATATACGTTGTCGTGGATGATGTTGATTTGCCTCTTGGGAAAATACGTATTAAGCCGAAAGGCGGAGATGGCTGCCATAGAGGAATGGAAAATATTATTTATTGTCTGAAAACTAATTTTTTTCCCAGACTTCGCATGGGTATAGCTACAGAACAAAATATGCGCCCGGCTGAAAAATATGTTTTGAAACCTTTTAGGTCCACGGATTTAAATAAGGTTAAACAAATGATAAATGCTGGAACAGATGCTTTAGATTCGATTTTGAACCGAGGTATTAATTATTCAATGAATAAATATAATTCTTAATTAAGGAGAATGATAAGAAATGAAGTATGATATATCAATTGTATTAGGTGCGGGTATTCTCGCAATGATCTATGCTTATTGGAAGTCCAGTTGGATAGAATCGCAAGATGAAGGCAATTCTAAAATGAAAGCCATTGGAGCGAGTATAGCAGAAGGTGCAATGTCCTTTCTGAAAGCTGAATATAGAGTATTGGCAATTTTTGTTTTTTTAATTTCAATTTTACTAGGTTTTGCAAATTTGGGGAGATCTGACTCAAGTGTATTAATTTCATTATCTTTTATTGTGGGCGCTGTTACTTCAGGCTTTGCCGGTTATTTAGGGATGAGAGTAGCAACTAAAGCAAACAATAGGACGACTAATGCAGCGAGGGAGAGTCTTTCAAAAGCATTAAATGTTGCTTTTAGTGGAGGTTCCGTTATGGGACTCTGTGTTGTTGGTCTTGGTGTTTTAGGCTTGACAAGCTTATTTTTACTTTATACGAAGACTTATGGGCAAGATGCTCAAAGCATGAAAATAGTTTTAAATGTGATTTCAGGCTTTTCTTTAGGTGCATCTTCGATTGCTTTATTTGCAAGAGTTGGTGGAGGAATATATACCAAAGCTGCTGATGTTGGCGCTGATTTAGTAGGTAAGGTTGAAGCGGGTATTCCAGAAGATCACCCTTTGAATCCTGCGACTATTGCAGATAACGTTGGTGATAATGTAGGAGATGTTGCCGGTATGGGCGCTGACTTATTTGAATCGTATGTTGGTTCTATAATCGGAGCTATGGTCTTAGGTTCTAGTATATTAGTTTCGGGGCTATTTGATATAAATTTTATTGTTCTTCCACTTTTTATTGCAGGTGCTGGTATTCTAGTATCAATTATAGGTACTTTTATGGTATCCGTTAAGGACGGTGGAGATCCTCAAAAAGCCCTTAACCAAGGCGAATTTGGCAGTGCTCTCATTATGGTTGTAGCTATTTATTTTTTAATAGATATTTTCTTGCCTGAAAGTTTTCTTCAACAAGAAAAATTATATTCAAGTATGGGCGTATTCTATGCTACTATTATTGGCTTGGCCTCAGGTTTGGGTATTGGGTTGGTTACTGAGCATTATACGGGTACTGGAACAACCCCTGTAAAATCAATAACCGAGCAATCTTTAACCGGACCGGCAACAAATATTATTGCGGGGCTTGCGGTAGGTATGCAGTCAACGGCTGTTCCAACTCTTATTATTGCAACTGCAATTTATGGAGCGCATCACTTTGCGGGTCTTTATGGAATCGCAATGGCGGCTCTAGGAATGTTGGCCAATACAGGAATTCAATTAGCGGTTGATGCCTATGGCCCCATTTCTGACAATGCTGGTGGAATTGCAGAAATGGCAGGACTTCCAAAAGAAGTAAGAGAGAGAACAGATAAATTAGATGCTGTTGGAAATACAACTGCAGCAATAGGTAAAGGCTTCGCTATTGGATCAGCAGCTTTGACGGCTCTTGCTCTATTCGCAGCTTTTATGGTACAAACAGGAATAACAAGCATTGATATTTCGAAGCCGAACGTAATGGCTGGTTTATTTGTAGGCGGTATGCTACCATTCTTATTTTCTTCGATGGCTATGAGTGCTGTTGGTAGAGCGGCTATGGCAATGATTGAAGAAGTACGAAGACAATTTAGAGAAATACCAGAATTAAAGAAAGCGCTTGAGCTTATGAATCTAAAAGATGAAGAAAAGTGGAGTGAAAGCGACCGTTCATTATATGAAGACGCATTGAGAAAAGCAGAGCATGGGCGCTGTGTAGAAATATCCACACAATCAGCGATCAAAGAGATGGTAGCACCGGGTATTTTGGCTGTGGTTAGTCCAGTTATTGTGGGGTTTGCTTTCGGACCTGAGACTTTAGGTGGGCTTCTTGCGGGAGTGACGGTTTGTGGAGTTTTGATGGCTATTTTTCAATCTAACTCTGGAGGAGCATGGGATAATGCAAAAAAAATGATCGAAGAAGGTGTTGAAATCAATGGGAAGAAAATTGTCAAAGGTTCAGAAGCTCATAAAGCTGCTGTAGTTGGCGATACTGTTGGAGATCCTTTCAAAGATACATCCGGTCCTTCATTAAATATTTTAATTAAACTAATGTCAGTGGTTTCACTGGTCATTGCACCGCTGCTAGTCGGCTAAAATAACAGGAGATACCATGCGGTATTACGAAACTATATATATTGTTGATCCTAATTTAGAAAACCTTGTCCTTGATAAGACTATGGATGAGATATCTAAAGAACTGGAGAAAACTGAATCAAAATTAATCAATCATCGAGTCTGGGGAAAAAAGAGACTTGCTTATCAAATAGAGAAGCAAAAATACGGAACTTATGTTCTTCTTCAATTTGAAGAGGGAAACCAAGACAAAATGGTTGATTTTTCAACCTGGATGAAACTAAATAATTCTATTATTAGGCATATGACAGTTCTTCTTGATAGTAAGCCAGAGTTATATGCCGAGGAATCAAAAAAAGATGAACAAGTTGAGAAAGAGACTGCTGCTAATAATGGGGAAGAAAAAACTCAAGAAAGTGAGAGTAAATTAGAGGAGACAAAATAATGGCATTCCAAAATAGAAATAAATTTTGCTACTTTAAAGAAAATGGAATTCATGATATTGATTATAAAGATGTAAAACTTTTACGTCGATTTATAAATGATCAAGGTAAAATCATGCCAAGAAGGGTCACTGGAACAAGTGCTAAAATGCACAGAAAGTTAGTGAGAGCAATAAAGCGTTCACGTTCTATTGCATTAATGCCGTATGTTGAAAGAGGAATAGAATAGAGAGGTTAAAATGGAAATAATACTACTTAAAAATTATGAAGGTTTAGGTGATGCGGGTGATATTGTTAATGTGAAACCTGGCTATGCTAGAAATAAACTAATACCGGAAGGGATTGGTTTACGTGCTTCAAAGAAAAATTTAGCGATTTCAAAAGAAAAGAAAGACATGGAAAATAATCGCGTTAATAGAGAAGTTGCGGCACATGAGAAAATAGTAAATAAACTATCAAACATTGAAATAACAATAGAAGCGCAAGTTGGAGAAGAGGATAAAATGTTTGGGTCTGTCACAACTATTGATATTCAGAAAGCTCTTGAGGACAAAAGAATCACTGTAGAGAGAAACTCTATTCTTTTAGACGAGCCGATAAAATCCTTGGGGATTTATCATGTTCCTATAAAAGTAACATCTGAATTGAGTGGAGATGTAAAAGTTTATGTAATTAAATCATAAATAAAGGTCTAGTCTAAAAGCCTCTATCTGAAATATTATAATATTCCAGATAGGGGCTTTTTAATATAAAATATCTAATAAATGGTCATTAATGTTTGCTAAAGTTGCTTTTCCAATTTCTAATTTTAAAACATTTAGTTATAAAATTCCTTCAAGACTGATAAATTTGATTCAAGTTGGAACTCGAGTTGAAGTTCCTTTTGGGAAAAAAAAATCAAGAGGGATAATAACAGAATTAAATAAGGTAATTACTTTTAAAGGGCATGTAAAAGAGATCTCAGATGTAGTTGATGATGTAACAATAATGACCCCAGAAATCTGGAAGTTGATTAATTGGATGAGTTCATACTACTTGACTCCGATAGGGCAAGTGGCTAAAGCTGTTTTTCCTAAATCATTATCAACAAAATATAAGCCCGCTACAAGCTGGTACGTAAAAAAAAATAATATTCTTGATCAAAATATTATTAAACTATTACAAAAACGTGCTCCTAAACAATATGTTATACTAAATCATTTAGTTAAAAATGAGTTATTCAAAGTAACAAGATTAAAGAAATACTGCTCTAATCCGCTTAAAATCTGCCAGTCTTTACAAAAAATTAAACTAGTTACCTTAATTGAAAAAGTTTTACTTCCAGATTCTACTGGTTTCATATTTGACCCGATTCATAAAGAAGTTGTTTTTAATGAAGAACAAAAGCATGCTGTCAGTCATATAAATAAAGGAATAAATCTAGAGAAGTTTCAATCTTTTTTGCTACATGGTGTGACTGGAAGTGGAAAAACAGAAATATATATAGAAGCGGTCAGAAATTGCCTTCTAAAAAATAAAACAGCAATAATTTTACTTCCTGAGATATCTTTAACTCCTCAAATTGCAGGTCGTTTTAGAGCCGTCTTTGGTAATAAGATTGCCCTCTGGCATTCTAAGCTTACTCCATCACAAAGATCTTGGACTTGGAAACAAATATGTAAAGGAGACTATAAAGTTGTTATAGGAGCAAGAAGTGCTGTTTTTGCACCTCTTAAAAATTTAGGTTTGATTGTCATAGATGAAGAACAAGAGGCTTCTTTTCGCCAAGACTCTCCAGAGCCAAGATATCATGCAAGAGATGTAGCTTTAGTTAGAGGAACATATGAAAACTCTGTTGTTGTGCTTGCCAGCGCTACTCCTAGTTTGGAAACTTTCTATAATCATAAGCTTGGAAAAATTAAATACCTTTATTTATCAAAAAGATTTGGTGGAGCAAAATACCCTAAAGTCTTCTTAGTTGACATGCTTTCTGAGCAGAAAGAATCTGGGAAGTTTGGTCAGATATTATCAGGCGTGCTTCAAGATAAAATTGAAGAGAGGTTACAGCGAAAAGAACAAGTAATTCTTTTACACAATAGAAGAGGCTATTCCCCTGTGGTTAAATGCGGAGACTGTGGAGAAGTTGCGAACTGTCATTATTGTAAAGTTGCTCTAACATATCATCAAAAAAATGATAGACTTGTTTGTCATTACTGTAGTTACACGGAAAAATCAAAAGGGAAGTCTTGTCTCGATTGTAAAAGTATTAATTTATTATATAAAGGTACAGGAACTCAAAGAGTAGAGCACTTAATTCAAAATACATTTACAAATGCAAAAATAGCTCGACTTGATATGGACACCTCTCAGACAAGTAAAGGGATTTCATCCACGTTAAAGTCATTTTCAGACGGTAATATAGATATACTAATCGGAACTCAAATGATTGCGAAAGGTTTAGATTTTCCAAATACTACATTAGTTGGAATTATTAACTCTGATTTAGGCCTTTATTTGCCAGACTTTAGATCTGGAGAAAGAATCTTTCAGCTGATTTATCAAGCATCAGGCAGGGCAGGTCGTAAAGATAAATCCGGGGAAGTTGTTATACAAACATATGCCCCAGACAACCCTGTCATCAAAATGGCTTCAGAATTAAATGTATTAAAATATTATGATATTGCACTTCAAGAACGAGAAGAACTACATTACCCACCATACAGTTGGTTAGCTAAAATTGAAATAACTGGGACACAAAATAATTCAGTCAATAATATGATTAATCATATTGCTAACAGTTTTAAAAATAAATATAAAGGTTTGGAGGTTTTAGGACCTGCACCTTGTTTTTTAGAGAAAGTAAAAAATAGATATAGATATCAAATTATTTTAAAATCTTCAAAAAAAGTTGACCCCAATGGAAAGCTTTTACATAATTTTATTAGAGAAAATATTAATGTCTTCAAAGCTTCCTTTTCATTAAAACGTAACCGTATAAATGTACACTTTGATCCATTAAGTTTAGTTTAATGAAATATAGTTATATCTTATATATTTGTTTTTTTCTATCGCTTCTTAAATCTGAAACTAGCTTTCCAGGTTTGAGCGTTTTTACTTCTTCTTTAGATCTTTCCTTAGGTGGTTCCGGCTATTTAAAAGAATCATTACTTTCGTCAAAACTAAACCCAGCCATTGATTTTCCAAATTATTTTTCTACATCGCTTATCCGCTATCCTGCATCTATTACATCTGAAAATATAGGGATAAGTTTCCCATTTAAATCTGGATCTGGATCTATTGTAATTAAGCATTTATCATACGGAACCTTCCAAGGATATGATGAACTTGCACAGGAAACGTCTAAGTATAGTTCTCAAGATCTATCGCTAAAAGGGTCATACTCAAAATTATTAAATGGAATACCATTAAGAGTAGGATCTAGCATTCAGTTTTTACATTCTTCTCTAAATAATAATGAATTAAACCTTTTATCTTTTTCATATGGTGCAATTTTTATTATGAAAAAAACTGATCTTAAATTAGGTATATCAGTTCATGAACTTGGTAGTCGATACTTCATGAGCAAAAATATTTATATTTCATCTAAATCAGTTTATAGTATGTCTAAAAAATTAAAGCACTTACCATTAGAGCTTTTATTAGATTTCTCTAGAAGTAATAAAAAAAGAGATCGAGAGCTCTTTTTAGGGGGTATTTTTACTGTAAATAAAAGATTTGAGATTAATTTTGGTACATCGTCAAGAAAATTAAGTCAGGATATAAAGCAAAGTCTAATAACTTCTATTGTTGGTGCTACAGGATTAGGGTTTTCGTATCAAATAAACACTCTAACTATGGGGTACGGTTCTTTTGTTTATAATAATGGTGTTATTATACATGGCCTAGAGATAGGAATTCCATTTTGATGAGGTTCTCACTTTATTTGATTATTATTCTTTTAAACTTTTTATTTGGAATAAATAATTATCCTATCGTTCTTGTTCATGGCTTTATGGGATGGGGAGAAGATGAGATGGGCAGTTATAGTTATTGGGGAGGAAAAAATAATTATGTAAAAATGTTTGAAGATAAAGGGTATGAGGTTTTTGAAATTTCAGTTGGTCCGGTATCCTCAAATTATGAACGAGCTATTGAAATGTATTATCAATTAAAGGGGGGCCAAGTGGATTATGGAAAGAGGCATTCTCAAAAATATAAAATAATTCAAAAGCCTCTCGAAAAAAAATATCAAGGTCTTTACCCAGAATGGAGCGAAGATAAACCAATTCATATAATAGGGCACAGTATGGGAGGGCAGACAGCCAGGATGTTAGATCATCTATTATCTCAAGAATTGTATGAAGACCAAAGAGGACTTATAAAAGAGAAATCTGAACTACTTGGTTCGACTTCAAAAGGTTATATCCGTAGTATAACAGCTATTTCAACACCTCATAATGGAACTACACTTTCAGAAATTGTGACGAAAACAATCCCTTTCATACAGTATTTTATTGGTATTGCTGGTGTTGTCGGGACAGACTTCTATAATTTTGATCTTGAACAATGGAGTTTTAAGCGAAATTCAAAAGAAAGTTGGTCTAGTTATTTATACAGAATGCGTAACCACAATTCATGGAAAACAAAAAATATAAGTTCTTGGGATTTAAGTTTATCAGGTGCGGAAGAATTAAACTCCTTCCTCCAGATATCTTCAGATATTTACTATTTTTCTATAATTACATCGACGACTATGAAAAAAGAGAATTCTGATTTTCATATTCCAGTAAAAGGGACATCCATTATTACAAGGACTAGATCTAAAATAATTGGCTCTAGAAATGGTTATTGGCCAGATGGAAACATGACAACTTCTGAATGGTATGAAAATGACGGAGTTGTAAACTCAATATCAATGAAAGCCCCAGTTTCTAAGTCAAATGGCTCTGATGCTAGTTCAAAATATGATCCAAATGATCTTCTTATAACGGGGCAATGGTATTGGATGAAGATTCCTGGAATGGATCATTGGAATATCATAGGGCACTTAGCGAATAAAGAAAGAAAAGAAAAGTCAAAATCTTTTTTTATTTCTCATCTAAATAGGTTGTCGGATTTGCCAAGCCGCTAATTAATTTTTGTTGTAAAATACAATTATGAATTATAATGAATTAATTAGTTCTTTTTTAATAGATTTGCAAAGTTACTTTAGAAGAAACATTTCTTATCCAGGAGCTACGCAGCAACAAATCCTTTCAATTCTCGTAATACCATTTGACGGTATTGAAATGACTCAGTTAGCAAAAAAAATTGGAATCAAGAATAGTACTTTAACTCGATTAGTAGATGGGTTAATAAAAAAAAACTGGGCTTTGAAAAAACCTATAAAAAATGATCGTAGAGTCATAAAAGTCTTTTTAAGTAAGAGTGGTGTGAAGGTTCAAAATGATCTTAATTTTCAAATTTCTGAAGCGGGAAGCGAACTTGAAAAAAGCTTAGGTGAAGATATTTCTCAAAATGTTATTGAAAAAGTTTCATTGCTCCATTGGGAAATAGTTAAATCTCACCTTAATTCAAAATGAAATGTAAAATGGAATCAAACTTATTTCATGAATATATGTTGGACTGGTATCAAATTAATAAAAGGAAGCTTCCTTTTAGAGGTGCTAAGGATCCATATAAAATTTGGTTGTCTGAAGTAATGTTACAACAAACCAAAGTTAGTACTGTTATTCCATTCTATAAGAGATGGATCTCGAGGTATCCAAACATATCATCTGTAGCGAACTCAAATTTAGAAGACTTATTGAAAATATGGGAAGGCTTGGGTTACTATAGCAGATGTAGAAATTTTCACAAAGCATCTAAAGTTATTTGTAATGAATATAATGGATCTATTCCAGACGACTGGACTTCTTTTATATCACTTCCTGGAGTTGGCGAATACACGGCATCTGCTGTTCTTTCCATAGCTTTCGGAAAGAAATATGCGGTCTTAGATGGTAACGTTAAGCGAGTAATGTTTAGGCAGCTTGGTTTTAAGAAAAGTTCGATTTATAATATGAATAGGGTTAAAAATAAATTAAAAAAACTAATTCCTAATTTTGAACCAGGTGACTTTAATCAAAGTTTAATGGAGCTTGGAGCCACGATATGTTCGCCAAGAAATCCAAAATGTGAGAATTGTCCTATTTCAAGTTCTTGTCTGGGTTTAAAAAGTGGGAAACCGGAGGCTTACCCAATAAAAAATAAAAAGCCAGTTGTTCCAGAATATCATTTTATATCAGGGCTTTTATGGGATGGAGAGAAGTTTTTAATTAGAAAGCGTGAAAAAGATTTAATGTTGGGTGGTTTATGGGAAGTACCAAATTTTAAAATTAATATTGAAGATAAACCGAGATTATGTTTGATGAAAAAAGTAAAAAAAGAGCTTAGTTTAGATATACGAATAAAAGAAAAATTGGGAGTTATAAAACATAAATACTCACATTTTTCCGTTGTAGTTTCTGTTTACAGTTGCATTATATTGAATAAACAAATTTTTAATGATAAAAAACAGAAATTAATTCTTCCTTTTGAAATAGTTTCGTATCCATTTTCAAATGTAAACCATAAGGTTTTCAGTTTAATGGGTTACCATAACTAAATGATAAAGTTCCTGTATTCAATTTTTTTGTGGCCAATTTGGTTTGTTTACACATTTATTGCCCTGATCACTATTTTCATTCTGATAATGATAATTCCGCATAAAAAGATATATGTTTTTTTAAGACCGATATGTTGGTTTTGGTGTTTTTTCGGAGGACAAATATTGAAAAGAGAGAACAGTCCCCCTTTAAAAATAAATCAACCATATATTTACATGTTTAATCATGCATCAATGTTTGATCAATTTATGATAGGTGCATATATAAACCATTATTTAACCGCTGTAGCCGCAATTGAAATTTTTAAATACCCTTTATGGGGGCAAGTCCTTAATAAATACGGAATTATTCCTATTTATAGAAAAAAAATAAAAAAAGCTCTAACTAGTTTATCTGAGGCAGAGAAAAGAATATTAAGTGGTGCATCAATCTTAATTGCTCCAGAAGGAACACGAACGACTGATGGTAAGTTGGGAGATTTTAAAAAAGGACCATTCCACCTAGCTAAAAATTCAGGAGCAACAATTATTCCTATTGGTTTGATTGGTGCATTTGAAGCTAAAAAAAAAACAGATTGGCGTATTAAGCCTGGTCAATTAATAGTTAAATTTGGTGATCCAATTACGAGAATTGAGTATTCTAAAATGTCTATTGCCGAGCTAAGAGATCTTGTGAGGGATCGTATAAATAAATTAATATATTAGAGGATCCTTCTTATGAATAAAAACTTTTTCAAATACTTTTCAATAATAGCAATTTTAACAGATTTTTTGCTTTCTCAATCAGTTTCTGAAAGATATGGAGATAGAATTGAGTTGTTAGGTGTCCCATTTAAAGACCCTCTTGTGCTCTGCCAAATTTTAATTGCAATTTTTATTTTAATCGTTTTTATCCAGTCAGGATTAGATAAAATATTTGATAGAGGAGGAAACCTTGAATATTTTAAAGCGCAATTCAAAAATACTATTTTTAAGGATATTTACCCAATTCTTTTAACAGTTATTACGCTATTTGAACTTTTGGGAGGGGCGATGTTGGTTTATGGGGTCTATTATTCTTTCGCTGAAAGAACAACTCTTTGGATTTTTTACGGATTTGTACATCTTTCCATTACTTTAATATTTTTACTTCTAGGACAAAGAATAGCAAAGGATTATCTGGGAGCGGCTAACTTAGTGCCATATTTCATATTAATAACTCTTGGTATTATGAGCATGTACTAATTACTTTTGTGTAAGAGATTTAAACGTTTATATAATTTTTAATCATAAAAAATAACAAACCCTAAAATGAAGAAAGAAAACACGACGACTGCGCTATTAGCCTTTAATATATTTTTAGTATTAATTGGTTTATTTATGATTAATTCAAGAGTTGCCAGTACGGATAAAGAATCAGACACCCTTAAAAATAAAATAAATCAAATTGAAAATCAGTTAGACGTTTTAATTGATGACGCTAACTCTTCAAAGGATCAAGTTATAGTTGCAAATAAAGAATTTATTCAACTTAGTAATTCTATGGCCACAAATGATAGAATTTTACAAAACCTTGATAATGAAATAAAAGGTGCGATTAAAGAAATAAAAGAAGTCAAAAATATGACTGAGCTACAGAATAGAAAACTTTACATTTCTGAATAAACGTAAAGATCTATACTTTTTTTTAATCTTTATATTTTATGGTTTAGACTGAGTTTAATCCTCGCCCTTCACATACTCTATATTGATATATTCAACTGTAAAAATATAATTAGTAATTGAATGATAAACATTTTTGACATGCATTTTTTCCCTTTAAATTATATCATTGATAGAATTAAGAAAAACGTAATTAAGTAGGAGTACTAATATGACTTATATCATTGCTGAACCATGTGTTGGGACTTGTGATACGGCTTGTGTGGAAGTTTGTCCTGTAGACTGTATTCATGGACCTCATGATAAAGAAGGCGCTGGGGCCGAGGCTAAAGTTGATGGATTTGTTCCTGAAGAAAAAGATTCTCTTTATATTGATCCTGAGGAATGTATTGATTGTGGAGCATGTGAGCCAGAATGCCCTGTTGAAGCAATTTTTGAAGAGAGTGAAGTTCCTGAAGAATGGAATAAATATATTAAAATAAATTATGAGTGGTTTGGAAGGGATTATCCTGGATAAATATCTTATAAATTAAAATCAAAAGCGGCTACCAAAAATAGCCGCTTTTTTTTATGGAAGCGATGAATAAAGATCAAGTATTTGAAAAGTTAAAATCTATAAATTACCCAGGGTTTTCAAGAGATATCATATCTTTTGGTATGGTAAAAGATGTAGAAGTTGTTGGAAAAAGAGTGGTTCTAACTCTTAATATTTCATCTCAAAATCAAAATAAAAAACAGGAAGTAATTGATAGCATAAAAGCTGTTCTTGGAAAAGACTTTTCTGAAGTAGAGATTGCACTCTCTAACGACACACAATCACCGAAAACGCCTCTCCAGCCTAAAGAACAGGCTTTGGGTAGTGTAAGTAATATAATTGCTATTGCAAGTGGTAAAGGTGGAGTTGGAAAATCAACTGTCGCTGTTAATTTAGCTTGCTCATTGGTAAAAAAAGGATTGAAAGTAGGTCTTTTAGATTTAGATATTTATGGTCCTTCTTTACCAATAGCCCTTGATCTACATGAGCAGCCTCAAATGACTAAAGATAAAAAATTAATTCCATTAGAAAAGTTTGGTATGAAAGTTATGAGCTTTGGTTTTATCAGCGGAAATGATACTCCTGTCATATGGAGGGGACCTCTTGTATCAAGAATGACAGAACAATTCTTTAAAGACGTAGAATGGGGAGATTTAGATATCATGATTCTAGATCTACCACCCGGAACCGGAGATATTCAACTAACCTTAACTCAAAAACTAAAGATGACGGGTGCAGTTATTGTAACGACTCCTCAAGATATGGCTTTAGCAGATGTACGAAAAGGCGCAGATATGTTCCGCAAAGTCAATACTCCTGTTTTAGGTGTTATAGAAAATATGTCTGGGTTTTCTATCGAGGGTGTTATTTTGGATAAAAATGAAACCACTGAAATTAAAATAAATGGTAAAAATGTTAAAATTAACTCTTCTGGTGAGTTTAACTTAGTACTTGATCTATTTAAAAAAGGTGGTGGTGAGTCTGAGAGTAAAAGGCTAGATGTTCCTCTGCTGGGGAAAATACCTGTATTGGAAGATGTCATGATTGCAACTGATGAAGGAAAGCCGGTTGCTTTTCAAGGCTTTGACTCAAAATCTAAAAAACTATTCAACAACATAGCAGAACAACTCCTAAAACAAATTAAAGTAAAGAAAGATTAGTGGTTTGTATAATTGGAACATTTTTTAATTATTATTGTTTACTAATAACCTTATATAAAGATTTAACCACTAACGGTTCTGTTTTATTTCTGAGTGGTAATTTCTCTCAAGTTAAAAAAAATGTCTGACCATAAAGAAGATAAACTACTTTCCAAAGATATTCCGAAGCATATAGCTATTATAATGGATGGTAATGGGCGATGGGCAAGAAAGCGGACTCTGCCAAGAATAGCGGGTCACCGAGAGGGAGTAAACTCAGTAAGAGAAGTCACACGTATTTGTGGCGAAATTGATGTTGAATTTTTAACTTTATATACTTTTTCAAAAGAAAATTGGAAAAGACCAAAGAAAGAAGTTTCAGCTTTAATGACACTTCTCCTAAGAACAATTAATAAAGAAGTTCAAGGCCTTCATAAAAACAATGTAAAGTTTAATATTATTGGTGATCTCGAAATGCTACCATCAAGCACAAAAAAAGGTCTGGAAGAAGGAATAAATTTGACTTCTCAAAATACAGGATTGAATCTTTCACTAGCCTTAAATTATGGTAGCCGGCAAGAGATAGTTGAAGCCACGCAGACGTTAGCAATGAAAGTTAAAGATGGTTCGATGTTGATCCAGGATATTAATGAAGAATTATTCTCAAAATATCTATATACAAAAGCAATCCCCGATCCTGATTTAATGATCAGAACAAGTGGTGAAAGTAGGCTAAGTAACTTTCTATTATGGCAGAGTGCCTATACTGAAATATATATGACAAACACATATTGGCCAGATTTTCGAGAAAAAGAACTATTGAAAGCAATTTTAGATTACCAGAAAAGAGAGCGAAGGTTTGGTAAGGTGAGCGAGCAAGTAAGGGGTTCTTTTTGAGATTAGTTTATTTATTTTTATTTCTACTCACAGTAACTTTTTCACAAGAGAAAATTGAAAGCATAAAAATAAATAATATTAAGACGAGAGGTAATATAATTACCTCAGACAATACGATATTATTCACGGCTGGTTTAAAAGAAGGTCAAGTTGTCTCTCCAGTCGATTTTCCAAGAGCAATTAAACGTTTGTGGAAGCTAGGTCTTTTCCAAGATGTTCAAATAGAGTTTGATGAGGAAACTAGCAATGGCTTAGATATTATAATTTTTGTCTCTGAAAATTATGTATTAAACAAAATTCAGTTTAGTGGAAATAAAAAGTTAAAAGATTCTAAGATTAATGAAGAGTTGTCCTTATCGGAAGGGCAACGTATCAAAATAAACACATTAAACAATGCAGAAGAACTAATAAAAAAACTATATGCTGAAAAAGGGTTTTTAAATATTGAAATCCAATCAAAATTAGTTATTCCAAAAGAAAAAATAACGCTTTTTGGTGGAAGGGGAAAAGAATTAGCTCGCAATCTAAGTTTTGAGATTAAAGAAAATAATAAAACAAAAATCAATAAAGTATTATTTAATGGAAATGAAACTTTTTCTGATTTTAGACTTCGTTGGCAGCTTAAAGAAACAAAGCAGCAACCATGGTATTTCTTTTGGAGGTCGACATTTGATAAAAACAAATTTGAAGAAGACATATCCTTGCTGGAAGCATTCTATAAAAATAAAGGATATAGAGATTTTAGGGTATTAAGTGATTCTATCGAATTTTCGGAGAATAAAAAAAAGATAAATCTTATCTTGAGATTAGAAGAAGGACCTTCCTATAAATATCGAAATTTTTCTTGGGAGGGGATGAGTCTTTTTAGTAAAAATGAGTTAAAAAGAGCACTCTCTTTAGAAAAAGGTGACAATTACAACGAAGAAGCTTTTAATATGGCTGTCTATTCTAGAGTTCAAGGGCTCTATTTAGACAGAGGTTATATCTATAGTCGTATTGAACCACAAATCACACCTGTTGGCAAAGATTCTCTAGATATCACTTTTTCAATTGTTGAAAACCATAAAGTCTATATAAATCAGATAGCAATAATTGGCAACACAAGGACTCGTGAAAACGTAATAAGAAGACAATTAAGAATATTCCCAGGTGATGTTTATAGTCAAGAAAGAATAGCTCGTAGCTATAGAGAAGTTATGATGTTAAATTTTTTCGCAAATGCAACACCAAATATTTTACCAGTTTCAGAAGATAAAGTAGACATTGAAATTGCGGTTGAAGAGAAACCGGCAGGTCAAGCTAGCGCAAATATGGGTTATACGCAATCATTAGGAATGACAGGAGGAGGAGGGCTTGCGCTACCTAATTTCAGAGGGAAAGGACAAAGCTTTAGTTTTAGTTTTAACATTGGAACAAACATTGGTGGCTCAGACTCATACAATTATCAAAACCTTAATTCAAATCAGCCCAAATATCGAACAGCAAGTATTAGTTTTACTGATCCCATGGTTAATGATACAAAAAATTTACTAGGAGGATCCATATTTTATAGATTACAAGGAGGTGGTTCAACAGCATATTATTCCCCTTTACTAACTACTTTAGCTGGTGGAAGTGTAATGTGGGGACGAATTTTTAAATGGCCAGATGATTTTTTTAGAGGAACTTGGTCTTTTCAAATGGCTAGAAGAATTAATCAAGGAACAGAAGAAGACTTAGATAATTATGCCGGAGGGATGAAGCAATCAGATGGAATTTCACTAACTCAAGCCATAAGAAGAGATAATCGAGATCATCCAGAATTCCCAACAATAGGTTCTCATTTTTCTTTAAACTCTACACTTTCCGGTTGGCTTTTAGGAGGGCAAGAAAATTTTCATAAACATACACTTAATTTAGAATGGTACACACCAACTTTTTGGAAATTTGTTCTGACAAATTCATTTAAATTTGGCGTGATAAAAGAATTGCCTTCAAAAAATGGAGGTATTTCATTTATCCCTTATAATGATCGTTTTATAATGGGAGGGAATGGTATTCCTTATGGAAATCCATTACGAGGATATGATGACAATGGTGTTGGTCCATTGACAAACAGTTTGAATCCAATTGGTGGAAATACAATGGTCAAGATCGGTACAGAATTTCGAGTTCCATTTGCAGAAAATCCCGTAGTTTATGGTATTCTTTTTGCAGAAATGGGAAATGTTTGGTCTTCAAATGACCTAATGGAAAGATTAAATCTCCCAAGAAGAGGGCCAATGGATCTTAAGAGGTCTGCTGGGGCAGGAATAAGGTTTTTCATGCCAATGATTGGAAAGTTAGGTTTTGATATTGGGTATGGATTTGATAGAATCGATTCAAATGGTGAATTAGACCCTGAATGGAAGACAACATTAACATTTGGACAGCAATTTTAATTAATAGGAGGATAACGTGAGAAACTATACACGCATAATTATTTTTTTAATAGCATATTTTGGATTTATAAATATTGCTTCGGCTCAGCTTAAGATAGGTTATATTTTATCTGAGAGGATAAGGACAGAATTTGAAGAATTTAAAGAAGCAGAATCTCAATTGCAATTAGAGTACCGTAAAGTACAATTAGAATTTGATCAAATGGTGCTTAAAATGGATAGTTTAAAACAAGATTATGAAGTAAAACGTTTAATGGCCCTTGATAAAGGAGAAAGTATTAAGCAAGAATTGGCTCAAATGGAAAGATCTATCCAAAATTACCAAGCTGAAAAAGTCGGGCCGCAAGGTGAGTTAATGAAAAAGCAGGCTCAAATGGAATATGAAATTTTAGGTAAAGTAAAAGAAGCAGTAGACAAGGTTGCTATTGATGGTGGCTTTGACTACATAATAGATGCTTCTGTTGGACTTTTATATTTTAAACCCAAATACGACATGACTGACGATGTCCTCCATGAACTAAGAAACCTAGACTCTAAGAAGTAATCACTGATGAAACTCACTTTAAGTGAGATATCAGACTATGTAAATGGTCAAGTAATAGGAGATAAAAAACTTCTAATTGAAGGTGTTTCAGAAATACAAGATAGTCGAGTTAGTACTATCACATTCTTGTCAAACCCTATTTATAAAAAATATTTAGAGAAAACAAAATCATCAGCCATCTTGGTCAAATCTGCTGAACTCTTAGGCAACAGAAGTGGAATAGTTGTGGAAAATCCACAATTAGCAATGGCTAAAACATTGGAGCTTTTTTCACCCAAAAGAATTACTGAAAAAAACATTCATTCTTCAGCAAATATTAGTTCTAAATCAACAATAGGCGATGATGTAAGTATTGGCCCGGGAGTGATTCTTATGTCGGGTTCAATAATTAAAAATGGTTCTTACATTGGAGCGAATACTTTTATTGGTGAAAATGTTGTTGTTGGATTCAATTCTGTTATACACCCTAATGTAACGATTTATGAAGACACCTTAATTGGAGATTATACTATTATTCATAGTGGTACAGTGATAGGATGTGATGGATTTGGTTATGTGATTAATAAAGATTCTAATTATAAAATACCACAGACAGGAAAAGTTGAAATAAAAAATAATGTTGAGATTGGTTCGAATTGTTCAATAGACAGAGGTACAATTGGGAATACCATCATTGAAGAAGGCTCTAAGTTAGATAATCTAATTCAAATAGCCCACAATGTTAAGATTGGAAAGAATTGTTTAATAGCTTCGCAAGTTGGTATTTCGGGTAGTACTTTTATTGGTGATTCATGTACTTTTGCAGGTCAAGTTGGAGTAGCAGGACATCTAAAAATTGGATCTAGTTCTACCTTTGCTGCAAAATCAGGTGTCACTAAGTCACTAGAAGGTGGAAAAACTTATGCTGGTTTCCCTGCCCGAGAGATAAAAGAACATAACAAGAGACAGGCTGTTCTAAATAAGTTCGGAAAAGATTATTTTAAATTAAATAATAAAAAAATTGAATAAATAAAAATGGAAAGAAAACAAAGAACAATTAGAACCTCTCAGTCATGTGAAGGTGTAGGCCTTCATACGGGCGTTCAAACTAAAATAACATTTCACCCTGCACCTGAAAATTACGGAATACGTTTTATAAGATCTGATATTCCTGGGTGTACTGAAATCAAAGCGGATATCGATCATGTGGTTGATATTTCAAGAGGGACAACAATTGAAGAAAACGATGTAAGAATTCATACAGTAGAACATGCTTTAGCTGCGGTAAGTGGATTAAGAATCGATAATATTTTAATAGAGCTAACCGGAAAAGAACCACCTGTTATGGACGGGAGTGCAAAAGACTTTGTTGAGTGTCTTATAAAAGCGGGTATAAAGCTTCAAAAGGAAGAACGAAAAGTTCTTGAAATTACTAGAGCAATAAATTATACAAATAGATATAGGGACATTGATATTCATGTCATTCCATCAGATCGTTTTAGAATAACTTTTATGGTTGAATATCCATTAACAGCTTTAGGAACTCAATATGAAGCAATTTATAATATGGAAGAAGATTTTGCCTTTGAAGTTGCACCAGCTAGAACTTTTTGTTTTTTAAGTGAAGTTGAAATGTTAAAAGAAAGAGGTTTAATTAAAGGTGGTGCTCTAGATAATGCCGTTGTAATTATTGATAAAGAAATCGATAAAAATGAAATGAAAAGATTAAAAGATTTATTTGGAATAGAGCATAATATTATTCAAGGTGCGAATGGAATCCTAAATGGGAAAGTGCTTCGTTTTAAAAATGAACCAGTTAGGCATAAAACATTAGATTTAATTGGCGACCTAGCTCTTTTAGGTGTACCAATTAAAGGACATGTAACAGCAGCAAGAGCTGGGCATGCGAGCAATGTCGAGTTCGTAAAAAAAATAAAAAAAGAATACTCAAAAGAATTAAGTCTTTTGTGGTCGGAGTCAAATAATGGATAATTTGCTAAATCAAAAAAGCTTTAAGATAAATGATATCATAAAAATCTTACCTCACCGATATCCATTTATTTTGATCGATAGAATTGATATTATTGAAAAAGGAAAATCGCTTATAGCGCTTAAAAATATGACAATAAATGAACCCTTTTTTCAAGGCCACTTCCCAGGGCAGCCAGTAATGCCTGGAGTTCTTTCCTTAGAAATAATGGCGCAAGCAGGATCTTTTTTAATGCTAAGCCAAATTGAAGATCCGCTATCAATGAATATGTTTTTTTCTACTGTTGAATCTGCAAAGTTTAGAAAACCAATTACACCGGGAGATCAATTAAAAGTCCATATGGAATTAGCAAAAAGGAAACTAAATCTCTGTAAATTCCATGGGAAATGTTTTGTTGATGAAGTTCTTGTCGCTGAAGCAAAATTTGCAGCAAATCTTGTTGATAGAGCGAAAGAATAATATCAATAAGCTAATACACCAGACGGCAATCATTGATGAAAGCGCCTTGCTAGGATCAAATGTTAAAATTGGACCGTACTCTGTAATAGGAGAAAATGCAGATATTGGTGATAATACAGTTATAGGGAACCATGTCAATATTCTCCCAAATGTTAAAATTGGAACTTCCTGTCAAGTATTTCATGCAAGCTCTATTGGTGAAATTCCTCAAGATTTAAAATTCGAAGGTGAAGATACTAAAACAATTATCGGAGATAATACAATAATTCGTGAATATGTTACCATAAATAGAGGTACTTCTGAATCAGGTGAGACAAGAGTTGGTTCTAATTGTTTATTAATGGCATCTACACATGTTGCCCATGATTGTATTCTAGGAGACAATGTAATAATGTCAAACCTTACTACTTTAGGTGGGCATGTAGAAGTTCAGAATTGGGTTGTTCTTGGAGGAGGTGTTCTAGTTCATCAGTTTACAAAAATAGGAGAACATGCTTTTATTGGAGGCGGCTTTAGGGTGGTCCAAGACGTTCCTCCTTTCATTCTCGGAGCTGATTCTCCATTAGCATTCCAAGGTATTAATAGTACAGGTCTCAAACGGAGAGGATTTTCACCTTCCGACCGAAAAATAATCAAAGAAATATATAAAGTATACTTCAGGTTAACAGAAAATAGAAATGAATCAATCTTAAAAATAGAAAAAGAATTTCCAAAATCATCTTTAAGAGATCAGATATTAAATTTTATTAGATCCTCAACTCGCGGTATTATTTAATTTTAAATAATGAAAACGTTTCTGAAGATCTGGATAATATCTAGTTTTCTTATTTCATCATCAAGTCCAAAGCTTAACTTAATAGATTGCGCTGACTCTGATTGTCAATACATAATTTCAAACTCGGCTTTCTGGTTGTCTCAGTCTCCAATAATTAATCCACTAAATCAAGGTAAGATTTTTGTGCAATATGGTCTAACATCCCTAGATATGAATTTTGATAAAAAACACATTTATCCTAACTTAAATATTTCTATTAATATTACAAAGAATCTATCCATTACATCTAAAATTTTTGGTTTTCAATCTGAGGATGATTTACCCCAAGTTCTAGGAGCAGGGTTCCAATACTATTTCGGAACAAATGATACTTTAAATACATTATTCTCAATACAAAGATCAGATTTAAAAGGTTTGTATGATTTTAATCTAAATTCAATCAATGTAGATTTAAAAAAATGGTTAAACTGGGAAAAAAATAAGATCAGATATGGAATTGGTTCTTTGTTCTATAAAACTAAAATCAGCTCAGATTTTCGACATCTTGGTTTAAAACAAAATGGTCAAACAAATTATTTTGAGCTAGAATACTTAAGGTCTAGTTTTTTACTTGATTTGGGTCTTGGATTTAAGATAAGTAATAAAGTCAGTTCATTTTCAATTATTACTCAAAAGGAAATTTTTTAATGCCAAAAAGAATCTCAATATTGGGTTCAACAGGATCTATTGGAGTTAATTCATTAGAAGTTATTTCTCACCTTAAAAATAAACTGGAGGTCATTTATCTGACCGCACATAGAAATTCAGATCTCTTAGTGCAACAAGCTTTAAAATTTAAACCAAAAGCAATTTGTATCTCTGATGAGTCAAAATACAATGATGTAAAAAGACAATTAAACAATACATCTATTAAAATTTACCAAGGAAGAGAAGGGTTATTAGAAATCGCATCAAGAGATGATGTTGATATAATGCTTAACGGTTTAGTTGGAGCCTCTGGTATGGAGCCAACTCTTAAAGCAATAAATGCTAGCGTTGATGTTGCTCTATCTAATAAAGAAAGTCTTGTTATGGCTGGTGAAATTATTCGTAAAGCCTTAAATAAATCTAAATCTAAACTTTTTCCTGTTGATAGCGAACATTCTGCAATTTGGCAATGTTTAAGGGGAGAAAAATTAGATGATGTAAGAAATATTATTTTAACAGGAAGTGGTGGCCCATTCAGAGAAAGAGAAATCTCAACATTTTATGATATCAAAGTTGAGGATGCTTTAAAGCATCCCAATTGGAGTATGGGAAGAAAAATATCTATTGATAGTGCTACAATGATGAATAAAGGGTTTGAGGTTATTGAGGCATACTGGCTCTTCAATTTTAAATTAGAAAATATTAAAATTGTAGTTCACCCTCAGTCCGTTATTCACTCCATGATAGAATTAAAAGATGGAGCAATAAAAGCTCAAATGGGGGTCCCTGATATGAAAGTTCCAATACAATATGCACTTACTTACCCGAGACATATAGCTTCTCCTTGGAAAAGGTTAAACTTTTTTGATTGTGGAGACTTAACATTCCAAAAACCTGATTTTAAAAGATTTCCATGTATTGATTTAGCATTTAGATCATTAAAAAAAAAGGGAACCGCTGGAGCAGCCTTAAATCTAGCGAATGATTATTCAGTCGATAGATTTCTAAAAAATGAAATTAAGTTTCCAGAAATACCAAAAATAAATGAATCATGTCTTGAAAACCATAATTGGATTAAAAATCCAACATTGGAAGACTTAAAAGAATTAGATATTTGGGTTAAAGAGCATGTAAAAGGTTTTTCATAAGAGATAGATCGGATGTATTTTCATGTAGGTATATGATATTATGACAACTTTATTATCGTTCATTATCCTTTTGGGTATCTTAGTTACAATCCATGAGTTAGGGCACTTTATCGCAGCTCGTTCAGTTGGTGTGTATGTAGAAAAGTTCTCAATTGGTATGCCACCTAGGATTTTCACAATAACATCGAAAGACAATGGATTTTTATTTAGGCTTTTCTTCTATAAAAGAAGAGAAGGCTCTTTAGAGTGGCAACCTATTTATGAGAAATTAATAAAAAAAAATAATAGAATAGGTACTAACACAGAGTATGTAGTTGCATTATTACCATTAGGTGGATATGTTAAAATGGCAGGAATGCTAGACGAAAGCATGGATTCAACACTTAGAAACAAGGATGATGAATTTATGTCAAAACCTCTCTGGGCAAAAATTTGGATTCTAATTGCAGGTGTCCTTATGAATACATTACTAGCAATTTTCATTTTTTCTTCAATCGCTTTTTTTCAAGGTGTCCCAGAATACAGCAAAGAACCAATTGTTTCTAAAGTACAAGAAGAAATGCCCGCTATGAATACTGGAATCTTAGCTGGAGATAAAATTATAAGGATAGATGAGCGTGAAATCGTATCGTGGAAAGACATGACATCTGTGATTCATGCTAGTCCAGAAAAAGAATTAAATATAAAGATAGATAGAAATGGAGATATTCAAGATTTTAAAGTGACTACAACATATACATTAATTCCAAATAAAGGTAAAATTGATACAATTGGAATTATTGGAATTTCGCCCCAATTTTTTTATGAAAAGTCAACATTATTAGAATCTCTATCCATTGGATTAGATAGGACTCTATCTAGCTTCAATTTAATTATTTCAAGTATAGGTATGCTGTTCTCAGGCTCAGCATCAGTCAGCGATCTAGGTGGACCAATAATGATTGCACAACTTGCAGGTCAAACTGCTGAAGCAGGTTTTATTCCATTCTTTACCTTTATGGCTTTACTGAGTATTAATTTAGCTTTTTTGAATATTCTACCCATCCCAGGACTAGATGGAGGCCATATCTTTTTACATCTGATTGAAGGTGTAATTAGGAGACCTCTAACAATCAAGACTCGAATAGTAATTCAACAGATTGGTATGGCATTTCTTCTTATGTTAATGTTTACTGTAATTTTCTCAGATATAACAAGACTCTTCAATTAATTATTTCTTTTAATTTCAGAATCAGAGAACCAAATTTTAATTTAATTTTAATTTTCACAGGGTAATAATTCTCATCCTCTGAAAAATAGATTTCCATTTCAGCATTGTTTTTAAATTTTCGGCCTTCTAGTTTTGTTGGAATAACTTTGATACAATTATAATCTCCTGCTGGAACGGATACTTTAATATTTTTCTCAATTTCTATTTTAATAGTTTCTAGCTGATTTCCCTTAAGTATATTTATTTCTTGTGGCTTATAACTATTTAAATTTTGATTTCTGAAATAGTAAAATAATGAATAGGGAGAATGGACCTCACCTTCAATATTAATTTTTTGTTTATTTTTTGTAGCATATCCATCTTGTTGGTAAAAATAAATTTCTTCATTTTTTTTAAACTGTCCCTCTCTAATACTAGACTTAACACGCAGAGGAAGGAGTTGACTTTTATCAAGCCATAAATCAATAACATCATTTATTGGGAAAATTCTATTTGTAATTCCTTTTGTCTTTGCACTAAACTGAACATGATAGGTTTTAAGACCATTGATTTCTTCAACTCCAAAAATCTTTAAACTTCCCTCTGCAGCATTAATATTTGAAAAATAAGCATCGTATTTTAATATTTCTCCAATATCAAATGAGTTTTCAGCCCCTTTAATTAAGGATAAAAATAAAACTAATTTTAATCCTATTCTTTTCATCTAATTCTTATCCATATGTCCTTTTTTAACATTCTTATTTCAGAACCTTTTTGATTTATATTTCCATCCTCAATAATCAGGTCAACTTCTTTAGAAAATTCCTTAATAATTTTCAAAAGTTCTGTCATCGCAGGCATTTTTGTTCGATTTACACTTGTTGTGGTTATTGGATTAGGAAAATTATTAGATAATAGAGTACAGAAAGGATGATTTGGAATTCTTATACCAAGACTGTTGTTATTACCGCAAATTTTTTTTGAAACAATATTCTCATAAACGGGAGCTATGATTGTTTTGCCTCCATCTATAAAACTAAGAGCCTCTCTTTTATGTGATTCTTTAATATTTAGCCAAGACTTTACTATTCTTTTTGAAGGAGCAATAACGCTCATTGGTGAGACTCTATTCTTTAGATGGTTTATCTTATTGATTGCTTTATCATTTTTAGCATCACATCCAAAACCGTATAAAGTGTCTGTTGGATAAATAATTATTCCTCCATTCAAAAGAATTTCTGATGCTTTATCCAAAGTTTTTTCATTTTCCCAATGCATCATTTTAGAGCTTTACAGTTTTCCACCGTTTGTGAAACCAAAAATATTGTTCAGGGTGCTTTCTAATATAATTTTCAAGAATTTGTGTATACTCTTGAGTAATGGATTTAATAGTTTTTTCCGTGCATGAAATAGGAACGAATTCAATTTTATATTTTAGTAGACCTTCCTGAACGCATGTTGCAAAGATCATAGGAGATTTTTCATTAACATGAAAGAGAGCAACTCCTTTTGGAGTTGAGGCAGGAATACCAAAAAAATTTACAAAAACACCTCTTCTACCAGCATCTTGATCACTTACAAGTCCAAGGATTCCATTCTGTTTTAAAACATCATACATCTTGTCAAAAGACTCACGTTTAAAAATATGTTTAGTGTTAGAAAGTTCTCGTTGTTCAATAAAAAAACGATGGGCACCAATATTTTTTTGTCTAAATGCAATACCTACAAAAAGTTCCGCATAATCCCCTAACCATTTTCCAAGTACTTCCCAGGATCCAAAATGACCTGTAATCATAATAATACCTTTCCCACTTGAAAAAGAATCTTCAAGAAAATTTTTACCAGAAACAGAGAATTGAATATTTTTCCAAGAATAAGGAAAACTAATAAAGTTGATCAGGTTACTACTAAAGAAAATATATGTTCTCTCTAGTGTAAGATTAATTTTTTCATGAGACCAGTCTGGAAATGCATTTTTTAAATTTTTTTCTGCAACTGTTCTTCTTAATTTTAAAATATTAAAAAAAACTTTACCAAGATAGATTGATACTTTAAACTTATTTCTTTCTGATAGTGAAGAGATTAGCTTTTTCAGAGTAACTAATGTTAAATATGTAAATTGATGAGAGACTTTCATTTGCTATAGAAATTACAATTTTAAAAAGCTTTATTAAATTTGATTATTGTTTTTCTAGAAGTGTTTTTTGATGATATTTTATCAGATGATAAAACTGATCTTTATTTATTTTATAGCACTTAACTCATTGTTTTCTGAAACGATCTATAAAGTACCAATTAAAGGGACGATTGATTTAGGCTTACCCCCTTTCATAAAACGAGTAATCTCTATAGCTGAAAAAGACAATGCGAGCGCTATTATTTTTGAAATAAATACTTTTGGGGGAAGAGTTGATGCAGCAACACAGATCAAAGATGCAATATTAGGCTCTAAAGTCCCAACAATTGCTTTTATAAACAGAAGGGCTATTTCTGCTGGCGCACTTATTTCTTTATCCTGTGAAAAAATATATATGACTGAGGGCGGTTTGTTGGGAGCGGCCACGGCAGTAGACATGTCAGGTAAAAAAGGAAGTGAAAAAGTAATTAGTTTTATGAGGGAGGAAATGGCTTCAACTGCAGAAAAAAGAGGGCGGAATACAGAAATAGCTCGAGGTATGGTTGATGAAGAATTGATGTTTACTCATTTAGTAATAAAGGGTGATTCGATAATAGTTAATGATATTGAAGGTAGAAAAGAAGGGAAACTGATTTCACTTACCACCGAACAGGCACTCAAGTATAATATATCAGATGGAAAGGCTGAAACCTTAAATGAATTAATAAACCTTTTAGGTTACTCAGAGCTAGTGCTCAAAGAAAATATTGAAAATTGGTCTGAGAAATTAGTAAGGTTTTTAACTAATCCAGTAGTTGCTTCATTATTAACAACTTTTGGTTTTTTAGGTATTCTTTTTGAGCTTCAAAGTCCAGGGTGGGGAATCCCAGGAGTTGTTGGTCTTATTTGTTTAATTTTATCTTTAAGCGCATCCTATATAGCCCAATTAGCAACAATATCAGATATGCTTCTAATTATAGCTGGTTTTTCGTTAATAATGCTTGAAGCTTTTGTAATACCCGGATTTGGTGTTGTTGGTATTTCTGGTATAGGCATAGTCGTCTATGGTTTATATTTACTTCTAATACCAAATGTACCTGTTGGTGAAGAGGTTCTTAGTAATGCAACTGATGGTTTTATGATTGGACTTCTAGGCGCTATTATTGGAATCTATTTATTATTAAAGCTTATGGTAAAAACAAAATTTTGGAAGCAGCTAACAGCCCCAGGATCTCAAAAAAAAGAGGATGGGTACACAAATTCTTTTGGTTGGGAAAGTTTAATTGATCAAATTGGAGTAGCTGATACGGACTTACACCCTTCGGGATGGGTTAGAGTGGAGGATAAGCGTTTTTTTATGATCAGCGAGGGTGATTTTATAGAGAAAGGAAGTAGTGTTAAAATATTATCAGTTGATGGAAATAGGGTTTTAGTTAAAAAATTATAAAATTAAAAAAAGGAATTAATTATGCCGATTATACAAATGTTCATGCTAGGGGTAATCGTTTTTGTTACACTTACTATCTTTTATTTTGTACCTGTAGGGATGTGGGTGCAGGGTGTTGTCTCTCTTGGATTAGGAAGAATACGAATTATAGATTTAGTACGAATGAGACTTAGAAAAATTTCACCAAGACTAGTTACTGATGGAGTAATTAATCTTCATAAAGCTGGTTTATCTCATATCTCTACCGATATGCTGGAAACACATTATTTAGCGGGAGGAAATGTTCAAAATATTGTATCAGCCCTTATCGCTGCAGACAAGGCAGATATAGCTTTGAAATTTGAAACTGCGACAGCAATTGATCTAGCAGGTAGAGACGTACTTGTTGCGGTACAAACATCTGTTTATCCAAAAGTTATCAATGCACCAATGGAAGGTTATTTAGCGGCAGTTGCAAAAGATGGTATTGAGCTTAAAGCAAGAGCTCGAGTTACTGTAAGAACAAATATACCAGGTCTAGTCGGTGGAGCAACAGATGATACAATTATTGCAAGAGTTGGAGAGGGAATTGTTTCCGCGATAGGTTCTGCTGTTAACTATTCTCAAGTTCTTGAAAATCCTGATAATATTTCACGTGCAGTTCTAGATAAAGGACTTGATGCGGGTACCGCTTTTGAAATTTTATCTATTGATATTGCAGATTTGGACGTAGGAAAAAATATAGGCGCATCGCTTCAAGCTGACCAAGCAGAAGCAGATTTAAGGGTTGCTCAAGCAAAGGCAGAGACCAGAAGAGCTATGGCTGTTGCAGAAGAGCAAGAAATGACTGCTAAAACTCAAGAGATGAAAGCAAAAGTGGTTGAATCAGAAGCGGAGGTTCCGAAAGCAATGGCGCAAGCTTTTAGAGATGGGAACATGGGTATAATGGATTATTATAAAATGGAGAATATAAAATCTGATACAATCATGAGAGACTCTATCTCTGATACAAGCTCGAGCTCCTCTAAAGATGAGACTGGAAAAGATAGTTAGTCAATAGTCTGAGATGAATATAGAAAGATCCGATAAAACATCTCATGTGATATCTGATAGATGTATGAGATGCTATGGTGAACAACAATGGTATGGCAAAAACTTTTTGCTTTCTTATTTAGGAGAAAAGAGCTTAAATGGGAAAAAAATTTTAGAAATAGGGTGCGCGGAAGCTGGTTTACTAAAGTTTTTCACAAGTGAGGGTGCGACTTGTTACGGTGTGGAGCTATCCGATATCCGTTTTCGAAATGCTATTTTATTAAATAAAGATAGTCCAATAAAGGTTCTTCAAGCTAATATTTGTAAACCTGAATCTTATGAAAATAAAATAGATATAAAGTTTGATTTTATCGTCATAAGAGATGTTATTGAGCACATTTCTGATAGAGAATCCGCATTAGAAAATATTTTCGACTTATTAAAACCTGAAGGAAAAGTATTTATGTCTTATCCTCCTAAATATTGTGCTTACGCAGGTCATCAACAGACAATTCCAACATTATTAGGTAAGCTTCCATACCTGCACCTTTTGCCTGATTTTTTATATATCCAATATTTAAGGTTAATTAAATGTCCAGAAAAAAAAATCCAATATTTATTAGATACAAAAAAAACAAGAATTTCGATTAATGAAATGAGGAAAAATGTTATTTCAATTGGCTATAAGATCATCAAAGAAAGTAATTGGCTTATAAGACCTGCTTATTCTTATCGATTTGGACTACCAAAAATAAAAAACCCTTTTAGGTGGGTACCTATTTTTGAAGAGGTTTTTTGTAATGGAATATTATTTTTACTACAAAGGCCTAATAAGTAATGTGGGAAGGTATTGGATTATTGTTCATATATCTTGTTTCAGGGTATCTTAACAAACGGAAAAAAGATCAGATAACCAGTGATGATTTGGAACAACAAAAAGAAAGTACCCAAAAATCAGTAGAAGATAGTGGGTTTGATGAACTTCTTTTAAATCTTTTCAGTGATAAAAATAATTCAAGTAAGCTTGAATCTGATATATCAGAGAATGGAGAGCTGGATAGTGAAATAATTATTAAAGACCTGGATAATATTGAAGAGAGCGAGGATAAAGCACCCATTAAAGAGGAAAAACCTTTTGAAGAACATGTTTACCATTCAAAGTTGGCTGATAGAAAAGAGCAACAGTTAGGCAATAAATGGAATAAAAAAGAAGACCTAAAGAAAAAGTTTTTTAAATCACCTGAGATGCTAAAAAAAGCTTTTATTTTAAAAGAGATATTAGATGATCCAGTTGGTCTTAAGAAGTAAACCTAGATCAATAAATTATAAGTTTTTTTAGTTTCTCTTAATAAATCTTCATGAGAACCATTATTTTGAATTACAAAATCAGCTAATTGAATTTTTTCTTCATCTGGCCATTGCAGTTCAGCTCTTTCTAAAAATTCTTCCCGAGAAAGTTCTCCTTTAGCTAAAACTCTTTCAATCTTTAAACCTAAATGGGATGTGACAACGACAACATAGTCCATATGAGTGTCGGCACCGGATTCATAAATTAATGCTGCATCAACGACAAATAGTTCATTCTCACCTTTTGTTAAAATAGTTTCAAATTCTTTATCTATTTCAGAAAATACGTAGGGGTGAATTATAGCATTAAGTTTTATTTGATGATCTTCATCATGAAAAACAATACGAGAGAGTTTTTTTTTATCTATCATTCCCTCTGACCCAATAACATCTGTTCCAAACTCAGTGATTACTTCATTTTGCGCACTTTCATTATGATTTAGAATTGTTTTTGAAACTATATCAGCATCAAAAATATGAGCATTCCAAGATTTTAAAATATTACTAACCGAACTTTTCCCCGAACCGATACCTCCTGTTAGTCCAATTTTCAACATATTATTCAAGAGCCTTTAATATACGGTCTGTTATTTGAGATATTTCACCAAGCCCATCCACTTCTCTCAAGAGAGTTTTCTGCCTATAAAAATCTAATAAAGGGGCAGTGTTTTCCCAATATACATTTTGTCTATTTTTTATTATTTCAGGTGTATCATCACTCCGACCTAATTCAATACCTCTATTAATTAGTCGGTTTATAAGTTCTTGTTCATTTGCGGTTAAGCTAATTGCAAAATCAAGAGATTGATTGATTGATTCCAATATTTCATCTAAACCAACAGCCTGGTTTAAAGTTCGTGGAAAACCATCAAGTAGATATCCATTTTTACAATCATTTTGGGTTATTCGATCACCTATTATATCTAAAAGAATCTTATCAGGTACTAATTTTCCGGCATTCATAAAACCTTGGGCTTTAAGTCCAATTTCAGATTCTTTGATAATTTCTGCTCTAAGAATATCACCGGTTGACAAGTGGATAATATTAATTTTACTTTTTAATAATGATGCTTGAGTGCCTTTGCCAACACCTGGTGGTCCCATAATTAACAATTTCATAATAATCTCATATTAAATTAAAATTCCTGCTATCGTCGCTGTTAAAAAAGAGGCGAGCGCTCCGCCAATCATTGCTTTAAACGCTATTTTAGATAAATCTTTTTTTCTATCTGGAGCCATAGTTCCAAGGCCGCCTAACTGAATTCCAATTGAGCTAAAATTAGCGAAACCGCAAAGAGCATAACTAGAAATGATTGCAGATCTATTAGAGATTAAGCCTTCTTTCATGTAATCACTTAGATTTGAATATGCAATCAGTTCTGTAAGTACAAGTTTTTCAGCCATTAATATCCCTACAAATTTAGCCTCAATCCATGGAATACCCATTGTCCAAGCAAGAGGCCTAAAGAAAAAGCCAAGAGCTTGTTGTAATGTTTGATTAAAAATAAATCCAAAAAAATAATTAATCATCGCAATTATTGATACAAATGCTATCAACATGGCACCAACATTCGCAGCCAATTTTAATCCATCTGAGGCACCTCTTACAATAGCATCTATTATATTTTCATTTTTTTTTAACATATCAAGATTTATAAGATTCGCATTTATTTGTTTTTCATTTTCAGGGAAAATTATTTTTGCAATTACTATAGATGCAGGAGCGCTCATAATACTTGCAGCAAGCAAGTGTCCTGCTATTCCTGGAATAGCATCTAACCACAGGACATATAGAGCTAATACTGATCCGGCAGCGGTTGCAAAGCCTCCTGTCATAACAGTTGCGATCTCAGAATTTGTCATTTTAGAGATGAATGGGCGGATAAGAATAGGAGCTTCAGTTTGCCCAATAAAAATATTTGCAGATACACTTAGTGTTTCTGCAGCACTAGTTTTCATTGTTTTTTCTAATATTTTTGAAATAGCCTTAATTAGCAATTGAGGAATACCTAAATAGTAAAGCATTGAAATCAAACTAGAAAAGAAAATAATTATCGGGAGTGCTCTAAATGCAAAGTTCACAAGAGCATTATGATAGCCTACTTCAGGGATAAATGATTTAAATAAAAAATCACTACCTGCATTTGAAAAATTAATTAGTTTATTAAATAATAAATCCACATAAAAAAATTGAAGCCTTACTAGAGGTACTTTTAAAATAAGTACAGAGAAAATCAACTGTAGTCCAATTCCCCAAACTATTATTCTAAGTTTTATTTTTTTTCTATTTGTAGATAAAAGAAACGCAATTGTTAGAATTACAATAATACCACTTATTCCAAAAAGATGATTCATTATTTATTTTTGATTGGTTCTATGAAACAACCTCGACATCGAGGTTCATATTTATCTAATTCACCTAAAACGATTTTTTCTAAGTCTTGAGTCATTCTTTGACTATTTGAAGCCGTGCTGCCGCATTTAGTACAAATAGCTCGTAATTTATCTAAATAATCGGCTTCAGCCATTAAATGAGGCATTGGTCCAAAGGGGTTTCCTCTATAATCTTTATCTAATCCAGCAACTATAACCCGCTTATAGTCTTTTGCAAGCTTCTGACAAACCTCGGTAATTTTATTATCAAAAAATTGAGCTTCATCAATACCAACTACTTCATAACTAATTGCCATTTTTAAAATTTGTTTTGGATCTTCAATTAAAATAGATTTCATTTCTCTTCGGTTATGGCTCACAATATGTTCTTTTTTAAAGCGTGAATCTAGCTGGGGTTTGAAAATAACAACTGATAGTTTCGCTATTTCAGCTCGTCTAAGTCTTCTAATTAACTCTTCTGTTTTTCCGGAGAACATTCCTCCACATATGACTTCAATCGATCCAGAGTTTTGATTCCGTAGGTTGATTACTTTTTTCAAAGTAGGGATTTAATTTTTTTAAAAAAGCTTACAAATTCAAGTTCATTTGAGATGATAAGGTCAGCAGACTTTTTTGATGGTTCTATAAATTTGTTATGCATTGGACGTACAGAATGTAAGTATTGTTGAATAACCGAGTCTAGATCTCGCCCTCTTTCTTTCACATCACGTTTTAGTCTTCTGATAACGCGAATATCTGCATCGACATCTAAAAAAACTTTCATGTTTAGAAATTTAGAAATCTCAGGAAAGTAAAGTGTCAAAATTCCTTCAACAATAATAATTTTCTTTGGAGAGATCTCGTTTGTTTTTTTTAATCTTGAATGCGTCGAAAAGTCATATTTAGGAATATTAATTTTTTTCTTTTGTGATAATTGTTCTAAATGTTTTTTTAATAACTTTATGTCAATTGATTCTGGGTGATCGAAGTTTGTACTCTGTTTTTCTAAAAAACTTTTTTGAGGTTGATCTATATAATAGCAATCTAGCTCAATTCGTGTAATCGCTTCGGCCCCAAATTCTTTGATTAATAACTCGCTTAGGTGAGTCTTCCCTGAGCCGGTTCCTCCCCCAATACCTATAAATAGCGGACTCATATTACTCGTACTTTAACTGGAAATTTTGAAACTTTTTCACAAGTAAAACTCCTGAAGCAAATCCCCCGATATGTGCAAACCATGCTATCCCGCCTCTAGAAATCAAGCCAAGTTCTGATAAACCACCATTCAGTTGGATCAAAAACCAAATACCTAAAACTAGATTTGCTGGGACAATGAATGTTGTGAAAAATATAAAAAGCATAACAAAAACATGAACTTTTGCTTTTGGAAAGCTAATCATATATGCACCTAGTATACCTGCTATAGCTCCGCTTGCTCCAATTACGGGTATTGTAGATGTCGGGTTGATGAAATATTGACCTATCGTAGCTATGAAACCACAGGTTAAGTAAAAAAATAAATATTTAACATGTCCTAATATGCTTTCAACGTTATCACCAAATATGTAAAGGAACCACATATTACCGATAAAGTGCCCAATTCCTCCGTGTAAAAAAATTGAGGAAAAGATTGTTAAAAAACTAAACTGATTTGGAATAAAACCAAATCCAGATATGATGTTGATACTTAGCTCTGGTTCAGAAGAGTTCAGGAAAAGTTGACATAAAAATATAAATAAATTGGAATAAATAATACCAAAGGTTATGTATGGATATAAAACACGCGGGTTGTCATCTTTGTACGGAAAAAACATTAATAGACCACAAAATAAATGACTTCTTTTGATTCATTGCCAACTCGATCTACTACACTAAAATCAATTTTGTGTTGTCCTCCGGACAATTGTTGGTCTAAATTATAACTTATAGTCTTTTTTAAAGGGTGGTATGCTGGAAACAATTTTTTATTGTTTAATTTAAGTTCAAATGAGGCCTCTTTGGATTCTATTCCCGATATGGGGTCATTCAATTGTATTTTGATCTTATTCACATCCTTGGTATGATATCTTCCACTGTTTCCTGGAAATGTATTAATAATTTTAGGTGAGTCTAAATCTTGAATAATTGTGATCGCATCCAATTGATCTAGTTCAGCAGTTAAAATTTGTTTGTTTTTATTATTTTTGGTTGGAACATAAACCCAATCTTTAGATTTTATGTCATAAAAATATATACCTAGTTTTGAATGTTCTACTAAATCTCTACTATATTTAATACCAACTTGAAATTTTCCTTTTAGGGCTAGGTCATATGGTTGAAGCTGATATACTGGTGATAAATGAAAACCATCATTAACGGGTACAAACACATCAACTTGCTCAATCCAAGCTGTATTAGTTTGAAAGAATGTTCCAGGCCTAGTCTCAATTGAGCAGAGTCTGTCATTTGAAAATATTTGATTTTTTTTGCCTGGACCAACGGCTTCCATCATATAGCTAAATCGTGTTTCTCTTAATAAGTTCTCATGTGTTAGTTCTACATCAAGATATTTCATATTATTTACAATCTGATGTGAGAGCATCTCTGATAAAAAAGTATTCGGTCTAATTTGATTTAAATTATAGGAAGTAAAGGTATTATCATTTGCTAGCTTTATTTTTACACGCGCAGGCACATATTGATCAATATCAACTTGAAGGAAGAGGCCTCTTTCAGTATTTGATATTTTAACATCTGGACGTATATCCACAACACTGATTTTTGGATTATATGATGCCCAATGATAAGGGTTAACCATTCCGCCAAGTTGGTTAATCCCAATTATTTGCAATATACGATTTTTTATATCTTGAGTTGAAACTGTTAGATGTAAACTATTTTTAACTTTTTCTGAATGTAGAATATCTAGTTTTTGATCTGGAAACCCATAAGAGGTGAAGCTATAAATGACAGCATCTCTTATGGGAAGACCACCTCGGCGAGGTGATAATGCAAGTACAGTAACTTTATTATCTCTTAAAATTTCTTCAGCTTCAAGAACCATCGGAAAGGAACCGGCGACTACACCTTTTACGATAGACTTATTACCAGATGCATCGAAAATATTTATAACAACAGAGTGAAATCCAGGTGATAGTCTTATAATACCAGATCGTTCTGTTGAATGGACTGAAATAGAACGATGCTCAGGTAGCTTATAAAGTTTTTGAAACTCTCCTAAGTTCTTTCTCTTCAGATCGTGCTGAATAATTGTTTTTGCAAACTTCCCTTCATTAAAAGGTATTTTATTATATTCGAGCTCAAATTCTTTATCACCATCTATTAATAATTCAGCACGATAGAATTGATACTTATTGTTAGTACCTTGTCTTTTATCAATTGCTTCAATTGAAAACCCAAATTCACCAAAAACACTAATGGTGTCTGCAAAATGAAAGATACCCTTATTATCTCGAAATAGGGGAAACGTTTGAGGTAAGGGACTCGCATTAATCAAAGCTCCTTGAGAAATTGGAACTAATGCGAGGTTTTTAGCAATTGGCATTGAATTATCTTCAAGATCAAAAGCCATAATTAAAGGATTAAGAGGGACACTCTTGCTTGATCTATATTCAAAATGTAAATGTGGTGCAAAAGAATGGCCAGTATTACCCGAAAAACCAATTAAATCACCTTTTTGAACTTGAAATTCTCTAGGGGAAAATTGAGCATCAACAGTATAACTTTTTCTTTTAGCTTGTTGCAAGCGCCATACTTTTTCCATAACTGGGGTAAAAGATTCTAAATGCGCGTAGACAACTTCATGGCCAGAAATCGTTCGCTGATAGAGCGCTTTTCCATAACCATTGAAGTCAGACTTTATTCGACTAATATAGCCATCTTCAACGGCAAGGATTTCCACCCCAACTGCACCACCGGTTTTGATATCCAATCCCATATGAAAATGATCGTCACGGTTCTCTCCAAAATTAGAGGAAAAGTACTTCCCCATTTGTGTTGGCCAGCCTACATCTTGAGAAAAACCTTTTATAGCTATGAGGAAAAAAAGTATTAGGAATTGTTGTTGTATTAAATTTTTTTTGATGCGCAATTTATTTAGAAACCTATAGAGTTATCAATGAGTGATTTGTTTACTAAAAAGACTTATCGTAAACTCTATAAATTATATAAACATATAAAAGGAATAAAGATGAAAAAATTGTTAACTAGCATTATAATTTTAGTTATGCCTTCCTATATTTTTGCTTTAGCAGGATTCGGAATACAATTTGGACAAGACTTTTCAAAGCTTGATGGGAAAATTGAGTATGAAAATCAAGGAACTCCTACTGAAGTTAAAGTAGAGTCTATAGAAATGAGTGCTTTTCCAGTCGGACTTGGAGGATACGCTTTTGTTGATTTATTTGGTTTTGCATTAGAAGCAGAGGGCGATTTTGCGATTGGAGAATATCAATTTGATTTTATATCTCCAACAGGTTTGCCAAATTTAGAAGATGTTCCTTTTGGATGGCTCAGAGCTTCATATGCTTTGACTTTAAAAAAGAACTTGATGGATGTTTCAATTCCAATTCTTGCAAAAGCTGCAATTAATGCTGGAATAGGTGTTAATGGGCACACTTCAACTCCAAGAGCTAGTATTGGCATGGTGCAGGAGCTTTTTGAAGGTCAGGACTTAGCGACTCTTGATCCAGAATCTGGTAAATTGGAGGAAAAGCTATTAGATTATCTCAAAGACAATACAATTGATGCAAGTGGATTACATGTCCAAGCAGGCCTGCGTTTTAAAGTTTTAATGCTAGATACTCATTTAAACTTGAGATATACAATTGCAGAAAATGTATATGATGGGTCTAATGGCTATGCACAAGCTATGTTCAAAGTAGGAATGGCATTCTAACCTATTCATTATTTTATATTTTTTAAAAGGGCATCTCTGCATGCCCTTTTTTATAGCTCGTTAGTTACGCAATGAATAGAACCACCACTCAACTGAAATTGGCTTGTTGGTGTTACAGCACACTCTATTCCCAAATCTGATATTTTTTGATCTAGAGCTGGATCCGTAAAATTATTTGGTCTAATTAGCAATCCAGGAAGAGGAAGAGCATTTACCGCAAATGTTCCTAGTTTTTTACTCGTTCCAATTGCATCCATTGGAGGGATTCTAAAAACAGGGAGATTCTCTCTCTCTGCAAAATACATAAGATCTTTTTTTGATTGCATAGATAATATTTCAGAACAAACTATTAATGCAGCTAGTTCACCATTTTTATGTAATACTGGAGTAAAAAAAGTATCTAAATGGTATCCAAGTCCATCAAGTATAAGTAGTTTTTTAACATCAAGCGCTTCTGCAACTGATTCAATTCCTTTACGTGTGTTTCTTTGAATTCCTGCAAAAAGATAGTCTCCTTCACCGCAAAAATAAAATTCTCCACCATCAGCTCGAATTCCTTTTTTATCAGGTATTGATGTAGTTGAATACCCCATCTCTTCTAAAATATTTTTTATAATATGGTTCTCTCTGCGTCGGAGAGGCTCCCCTGATCGTAAAATAATAACTTTCCCTTTTTGATTAGAAATAAAAGGATCTCTTATAAAAATAAAATCGTGACCAGGTTCTTTTTGATCTAATTCTTTTGGGAAGTCTATTTCAATTAGTTCATGTTCTGTTTTATAAATTACTTTCTTAAGCTTTTCCCGCTCTGAATCTAAAACTTCTGTATTTGGAATACTTCCTTCTTGCATTGCTGGATTATCATTATATTTTGGTATACCTGTATTCCACCAACCGGATGTTGGTGTTTTAACCATTAAAATTTTCATTAATTATAAAATTTCATAATCAAGATTCATTGTGAAACGGATTGAACCTTCTTCGTAGAAAATATTCTGCTCACTATTTAATATATCAAATCTTATTTTTCCTAAACGAGTTTTCATCTTAAAAGATTCAATAGCTGGTTTTGGCCCTGAAAAAACTAAACCGGTCTGGTATATTAAGCCGAGGTCAACTTTACCAAGGACTTTTCCACGACGTTCCATCTTGACAACGGCATTTTTAATTAAAAGCTGTAATTCATTTTTTTTATCATTATAAATGACTTCAATCTCTTTCTTAATATCTTTTTTAATATTAATTCTGTCTTTTTCAAATAAAACAGTAGCTAAGAATTCTGCTTTTCCTGCTCTAAATTTGACACGTGGATTTTTAATAGACCAAAGGGATTGAGATTCTTTTTTCCCTGCAAATATTTGATGGCTACCAACAATAGTAAAGTATTCATTAACAATTTCTTCTGAAATAGAGGTAGAAACCTCTCCTCCAAATGAAAGTGAAAAAAAGAATAATAAAAAAGAAGTTCTTTTAGTCATTTTTCATGCTCCAGGTATTTAAAAAGAGATCAATTTTTTCTTTAATTGAATCTCGTGTTTTTCTAAAGTTATTTAATTGCTTTTGATCGTAATCCCAACCAGAAAAAGGATCCGTGATAGGCCAATGTATTTTTTCTCCACCTCCTGAAAAATTAGGGCAATGATCTTTTGCATCGTTGCATACGGTAACTACAAATTCAAAGGTTTTTTCATGATATAAGTCAACATTTTCTGATTTTTGATCTCTGATGTCAATATTCAATTCATCCATAACTTTGATTGCATGGATATTAACTTTACTTGGAGCAGTTCCAGCACTAAATACATTAAATTTTTCCATACATAAATTTTTCATAAGGCCCTCTGCAATTTGAGATCTACAGCTATTTCCTGTGCAGAGAAACAATATATTAGGCTTTGTTTTCATTTATTAATTTAAGCAAGTATGATTTTTAAAATATTAAACATAATGTAAAAACTTTAAATATTTTATTTTTAAATTTTATTATGTCAAATAACACTGAAAAAACAATATCTGATTTTTCACCAAACCCATTAGAGACTTATCCTGGTTTAAATATTGATGATTTGAATAAATATCTTCCAGCGATTAGAACGGTAGAAGATATTAAAATGACCCTAGAAACAATGTCTGAAGGAATGTTTCTTTCAAAGTGTCTTGATGGGATTCGTCAGTTACCAGATGAATCAATAGATTTAATCATTGCAGACCCGCCTCGGGATTTGTGGAATAATTCAACTGATAGTGAGCAAGGGAAAACACTCCAGCAATATTATGAATGGAATGGTCTCTGGCTCGAAGAAGCATATAGAGTTTTGAAAAAGACAGGAGGGATATATATATTTTCTCCTTGGCAATATTCTGGGATGCATCAAGGCTTACTAAGTAATCTTTTTAAAATACAGTCCCGAATTACATGGCGTAAGACTGGTAGTCAAGATAATAGTAAAACTTGGAAAAACCATACCTCCGATATTTGGTTTGCAACAAAAACAGAAGAGTTTTTATTCAATCAAAAACCTGCCACTACAAACACTTATGGTCAAGAGACAGACGTGGACTTTTCCGAATCGAACTTATGGATTGATATTCCTCAAATACCAGAAAATGATGGGCGTCATCCCCAGAAGCTCTTTGAAAGAATTTTGAAAGCAAGTAGTTTTAAGTTGAATTGGGTGCTTGACCCATTTATGGGGTATGGTGATGTTGCAATTACATGCAAGACAAATGGACGCAGATTTATAGGGTTTGAAACAAACAAAGATCATTTGCTTTTAGGAATGAAAAGGGTTGATAACAGTTAATATGGATTTTATTGAAAAGATTAAAGCTGACATGTATGAAGCAATGAAAAAGAAAGAAAAAATAAAAACAGGAACATTGAGGACATTGCTCGCAAAATTGAAAGATAAGCAAATCAATTCAGGTAAAGTTTTATCTGAGTCTGAATGTTTGAATCTTATTAAGATGCTTGTTAAGCAGAGAAGAGAGTCTTACGTGATGTATGAAAAAGCAAATCGTCAAGATTTGGCTCAGAAAGAGTCTGCTGAATTAAAGATTTTAGAACAGTATCTTCCTAAAGTAATGAGCGAAGAGAAAACAAAAAACCTAATTATAAAATTAATTGATGAAATAGGAGTTACAGATATATCTCAGATTGGAAAAATTATGCCTCATATAATGAAAAATGGTGGTGGATCAATAGATGGAAAAATGGCCAATAAAATTTTGAGAGAATTACTGAGTTAAATGTTTGAAATATTAGATGGTGTTGCCATTGCATTTATTCTATTATGGGGTTATCAAGGATTCAAAAATGGTCTAATAGAAGAGTTAGGCAGGTTGCTTGGACTTATTGCTGCAATTCTAATATCAATTTCTAGAAGTTCAGACTTATCATTAAAGCTGACGGATTATATACAGATAGAATATTGGCTTTCTATCTTTCTTTCTTTTTCAATTTTATTCATTTCTGTAATATTTATCTCACGGCTTTTTACAAAACTTATTAAAATTGCATTTTTATCAAAGGGCAATCAGTTGATGAACAGATCATTAGGACTCTTTTTTGGTGCATTAAAAGGGGGCGGCATGATGATCGTTCTTGTATGGATCATAGCAATTTTACCTCTAGAAAAATGGACTACCTTCATTAATCAAAATTCACATTTAGCAATAATTGGGAATAAGCTCAGAATTTCTACGGTTTCATTTTTTAACTGGGAAGATCCAGTAATGGTCAGTGAATCTTATATAAAAGAATTAACTAAGCCCTAAAATGAAAATAGCTCAAAATATTATAGATCGAGTTCGAGATTCTGCTGATATAGTTGATGTTGTTTCGCAATATGTCGATCTAAAACAAAGAGGTGCGAACTTTTTTGGATTATGCCCATTTCATGGAGAAAAAACAGCCTCATTCAGTGTAGCTCCAGCAAAACAAATATATCACTGTTTTGGTTGCAGCGCTGGAGGGAATGTCTTCTCATTTATAATGGAATATCAAAAAGTACCATTTCCTGACGCAATAAAAATTTTAGCAGATAGGTATAACATACCAATTGAAGTTGAAAAAGAGTCAGGCTCTAATGAATTATTCTCAGCTTTATATGAACTTCATGAGATTGCGATCTCTCTTTACCAAGAAAATTTATTTTCTTCAAAGAATAAAAGTGTATTGTCTTATCTGATTGAAAGAGGATTAACCGAAGATATAATTAAACAATTTAAAATTGGTTTTGCTATAAATAGCTGGGACCAACTGGTTATTAAATGCAAAGGGAAAGGTTTTACTCAATCTCAGATTGTACAATCTGGTCTATTTATTAGCTCTGATAAAGGAGTTTTTGATCGTTTTAGGTCAAGGGTGATGTTTCCCATTTTTCATCATTCAGGTAAACCAATTGCTTTTGGAGGTCGAATCTATGGGATTGAAGATATTGCAAAATATTTAAATTCGCCAGAAACACCTCTCTATAAAAAAAGCGATGTTTTTTATGGATTGAATTTTTCTAGAGACTCAATTCGTAGTGAAGGATATGCGATATTAGTTGAAGGTTATATGGATTACCTCAAACTTTATCAAAATTCAATTAAAAATGTAGTTGCAGTTTCCGGAACTTCTTTTAACGAACGACATGCAGCAGTGATGAATAGAGTAACACAGAAAGTAGTTTTATTATATGATGGTGATTCAGCGGGTGCACGTGCTGCTATAAAAGCAGGATGGGTTTTATTAAAATCCGGATTAGAGCCCTTAATTGTTCGTCCCCCAGAGGGTCAAGATCCAGATGATTGGGTTTCTAAGGAAAAAAACGAAAATATTTTAAAAAAGATAAATGCACCTGAAACATACCTCAGTTATCACATAAGCTATAATAATGCTTTATCGCTGCAAGGAGCGGATCGTCGAAAATATATTATTGAAATAACCAAAGAGATTTCCAGTATTGATGATAGTATAATAAAAAATGAAATGTTTCGAATATTATCAGAAAAATTACAAGTAGACCCAAAAGATCTAATCCGAACAATGAACACACAAAAGATTAGGACCACATACCAAACGAATAAAGGTGAGCCAATTGAGGAGTTAACTTTATTTACAACTAGAATTGAAAAAGCTCAAGTTGAATTGATCAGGTTACTTCTTAATGATGATATAAAAGTAAGGGACTATGCAAAAAGCCATATTCCTTTTAATGTTTTTACAAATAAATTATTAAAAAAATTAGCTGGTTATTTATTTAATGAAAATTCAGCAGTAAAATCATCCTCGTTAATTGAATATTTTTCTGATAGTAGTGATCGTAATTCAATTGCTCAAATACTCTTTGAATCAGAAAAAAATATTTTAACTGAAGAAATTGTAACTGATTGCTTAAAAATCTTAAAATCAGAACCAATTAGACTAGAGATTAAAGATGTTCGGATCCAGGTTAGAGAAAAAGAATCAAAAGGGCAGGATTCTAGTCAAGAGTTGAATAAATTAGCAGATCTACAAAAAGCATTAAATGAAATTTAGAAATCCATATACTAAAATATTAAGCATAAAATTAGTCTTCTTTTTTTCTCTTATTTGGGCAAATCAAGTTCAATTAATTACAACTCATAAGAAGAGTAATGGAACCTTGCTAAGGATTGTTACCAGCTCTGTATTAGATTCAGAAAACATAGCAGGATGGTCAGGGCAAGAAAATTGGTTTTATATTACACTGAATGGGACTCAATTAAGTCCTAGCTCAAGAGATTACATCACTTTTGAACCTCCTTTATTAGATATAGAAATAACGGAAAATAATGAGTCTGTTCAGTTGGGCTATTTATTTGAAAGACCAATAGAAGATTTTGAAATATTCCATTCAAATGCAAGCAGAGTAATTTTAATTCAAGTTTGGGAATCATTAAATGACAGTGTGAAATTAAAAGTTCAAGCTTCTGAAGGCTTTAATAAAAATCGGGTCTTTTCATTACCTAAAAATGAATCCAAAGGATCACCTTTTTATGATTCTTTTGTTTATGCTAAAGAGAAGTATGGATCAGAAAAGTATTTTGTATGGTACGACAATTGGTATTCAACTGAAGATGTTCCGGATACAACGGACAGTAAGATTGTTGAAAATAAGGTGAGCAAAACTTCAAGTTCAAATGAATCCGATACAAAAGATCAAAATAGCTTAGAGATTCCATTAGAAGAAGAACCCAAACCACTCATTGTTAAAAAGAAAAATTTAGAAATAAGTGGTCCTCCTCCCATTGAAAAAATAAAAAAAATTAGTAAAAAACCAGTAGATATTTCATTTATTTTAGGCAAAGGTCTATTATCAGTGGGTATCAAAAGGCCAAACGAAGTTAAAGCTCTACAAAACGCATTAGTTTCATTGGGGTACTATTTAGGATCTTCAGGCGTTTTTGGTAATGGTGTTGATGGCGATTTTGGTTTAGCAACCGAAGAAGCAGTCATGCAGTTCCAACTGGATCGAGGTTTTACTAATCTAAATGTTGATGGGATTGTTGGCCAGGGTACTCTGAGAGAATTATTCAGAGCTTTATCAGGTGAAAATCCGATGATAATTACTCGAAAATATAAGGATAAGGTTGTTCCTGAAGTAACAAGCGATATAGTTAAAGAAATTTATTCTAAAGATAATCGAGTTGTGATGGAAAATACTTTTGGAAGCTTAATTCAAAATCAAAATCAAACGGCAAAAGAACTTTTAAATCAGAAGCCAGTAAAAACTCAAATCAAGCGAGTTACAAGAAAATTACAAAATTCGGGTGAGATTAGCTTATTGCCACCAGATCTAACCAAACGAAAAACATTCCTTAAACTTTCTTGTAATCTGGAAGGTGCAAATGTATTTATTGATGGGATATTAATAGGAACAACACCAATACCTAAGAAATTAGCGGTAAATCCAGGATGGCATCGTGTTCGTGTTGTTAATCCTAATGCGCCTCCTCCACAATTCTCAATGGCCATTCCTGATTATCAAGATGTCTATGTCCCTCAAGGGCGAACTCAAAAAATTAGAATTAATCTTCCCATTGAAGAAGAGGAAGAATAAAAATAAAATGAAATACTCCTTCCCGATAATTTTTTTTCGGGGAATCATAGTCCCTTTATTTTTCTATAATATATCTTTTTCACAAGATATTCCTGTTTTACTCTCTTCTAAGACTCAACCAACTGAAACTGGACTTAGAATAGAGTTTTTATTTTCGAGCTATATAGAAAGAGGAGATGTCTCTAGCTGGATTGAGCAAGAAAATTGGTTTATTATTAATTTTTATAATATTATCAGACCAGAACCAGATTTTTTTGAGGGGTTGATCACATACCCAATTCAAGAAGTTCAACAAAATTGGTCACAAAACTCGCTCCAACTATCTATACAGACTAATAGAAGTATTGGAATGTTTGATGTAATGTTTGATGATCAAGGGCAAGAAGTACTTCTTTTATTGACCTACTCAGATTTTACTGAAAAAAAAGAAGTTAATCCTTCTTTTGTATTCCCAGATTTAAAAAAAGCACAAAAGAAAAATCATCCATCTTCATGGAAAGACTCTAGACAAAGAACCACACTGGAAATTCTTTGCGATACTAAAGATTTACCTATTTATGTAGATAACCAATTAGTGGGCTATTCTCCTCTCAAAAACTATATCGATGTTCTTCCTGGATGGCATAAGGTTGGGTATTTTTCAAATGATTACTCACAGGATGCAAATTCATTGACAAGTAAAGATAAAATGTTAAATGATATATTAGTTATGGGTCGGCTTGATATATATGTTGATGAAGGTAAGCATGAAACAATTGCCTTGAACTATCAAACTTTAGATAGAGAGGTCATTGATTTTAATAATCGTTTTAAAACAGGTGGTTTTGTTGGTTTTTCGCTATTTTTAACAATGATTATTCTGATGGCATGGGGCTTAGCCTGAGAATTATTTTTTACTCATTCCTTTTATTCTTTATTTTAAATATTCCCTCTCTTTTGTTTGGTTTAGAAAAGACAATAGAAAGTGAAACTCTACAAAAAACTGTTTCATACTACAAATATTGGAACCCTTATAGAAGAGTTCTTGACATTAAAGGAGACCCACAAAGTTTCTATGGGCAACAATATTTTCAAGTAGAATACAATAAAGATAATAAAATTAAAAAAGTTATAAAGTATGGTAAAGATCGTATGCCTAAAGAAACTTATCATTTCATCTGGTCAAAATCAGGAGCAAGATCTGAATATAAAGTTGAATTCCATACTGCTGGAAATACTGCAAGACTTGACAAATTTTTATATGCGAATCAACTTAGCTATGTTAGGCCAGGCTGGATCGCAGATTTTAAAAGTAGAAGCGATGGTAGACCTAAAAGAGTGTTTTTTAAAGATGAAATAGGTTTTAAATACTTTTCTTATATTTTTAATTATACTTTTGAAAAGAATGATGCAATTATTTCTGAAGTCGTAGAATCTTCTTATTTTGACTCTGATGAAAATTTTGTAGGTAGGCACTTATTATTCTGGGAAAAAGGTTCTTTTTTAAGGATGGTTCAATATTATAATTCAGAAAATAACTTAATTAAAGTAATTGAATTTTTACATGATCGAAAAAATGAAGAAACAGTTAGGGTGCTCACAAATTCCGATAATAAAGAGTTAGAAAGGAAAATAATTCCATATCAGAAACCTGATAAATATTCTTATAGGTACGAGTGGGATGGCGAAAAAATTATTGATCATGGACTAAAAGATATAAACAATATTAACCTTGCTATTGAATTTTCAAAAAGAGCTGAGGAAGCACTAGCTTTAGCAAATGAAAACTTAATAAAAGCAAAAGAAAAATTAGAAAAAGCAGATGAATTAGCACGTGAAACAGAAAAGATTCTAAAAACAGCTGAAAAACAAGCCAGAAATGTTGAATCATTTACGAAAAAAATGGATGAAGCGAAGAACAATGCACAAAAAGCAATTGAGCAGATGTATGATGCTGAAAGAGAGGCCGAGCTTGCCCGTTTAGAAGCCGCAGCTGCAACTGCAACATTAGGGGCAATTGAAAAAACAAAAGAAGTAGAGGATTATGCTAAAACTCAAGCAAAAGTTGAAAAAGAAAAAGCAAAAGAAGAAAAAAATCTAGCAAAAAAATTGGCAAGAGAGGCTAAAATTGCTCTTCAAGACTCAATACTTGGCTCATCACCAAAGTCTTTTCTTACACTATCTTATGGACAGCCATTTTTTGTTGAAAAGACACTTTCAGATTATGATCATGGGATAAACTATGCATTTTCTTTTGGTCGTAGAAAATTATTTAACATTGGAAAAAATCCAATTGATATTGGTTTAGAAATAAATAAATTTGATTTTGATTATGTTATTGTACAAGAAAAGATTGAGACAATATCATATTACCTTACCGCTCAAATAAACCCAAGGTTGGGCTGGGTTTTAATACCCTCGACTCTTGAAACGGGTATAAAAGTTGGAGGGGGACTTATTTCCCCAGGTTATGGATTTACGATTGCAAATACTATGGTTTTTAATCTTTTGCCAACACCTTTAATCATAGGTTTGAATACTCAATTCCATTATGTTTCAGGAATAATAAATAAAGATACAAAAACATATTGGACTACAATAGGACTAGTTTTTGGAGTAAATCTTCAAGATAAAATCCCCGCTATATTTGATATAGATTTTCCAGAAATCTTTTAACTATAATTTATTTTATTCTAAAAATTAACTAACATGTCCAATTTAAGTTCAATGTATACAAAAAAATTGTTAATCATTAAAATTATTGCATATTGGAGGTCACTAGTAGATCTAATAATAAATTATAATTTTCAATTATCAGGTAATATTTTAAGTTTCATAAAAAATATTAAATTTATTTTAATAAAAACAATGATTTTAAATATAGTTTTTTCAGAAAATGTTGCACATGGAATTCTAAAAGGACAGGTTCTTGACTCTGAAAATAAGCTTCCGCTTTCAGGTGCTAATATATTGATTAATGGAACAGCTTCTGGGGCAGTCTCGGATACGGATGGGTATTTCACTATTAATAATATTCCACAAAATTATTATACTATTTCTACCAGTTATATGGGCTACAAAACTAAAAAGACATCTGATATATGGGTAAGGCCAAATGCATATGACTTTTTAAATATATCGATGGAGCCAAAAGTATTGAACTTTGAAAATATTATTGTAGAAAATTCTTTTTATTCAAAATCAATAGTTGATGAATTTCAGTCCGTTTCTTTTAGTAATGATGAGATTAGAAGAGCACCAGGTGCAGGACAAGAAATTAGTAGAGTTTTGAATAGTCTTCCAAGCGTTGCAAGTGTTGGCGAAAATAGACAAGATATGATGGTAAGAGGAGGTGGGCCAACAGAAAATGGTTTTATAATTGATAATATTCATATTCCGAGTATATCTCATTTCAATACAAGTGATGGTAGATCAAATGGACCTATTGGTATAATAAACACTGAATTGGTTCAAAATTTAGATTTTTATGCAAATGGTTTCTCCTCAAAGTTTGGGAACAAGCTTTCTAGCTATGGTGAAATAGACTATAAAGAGGGTAATAATGAAAAATTAGAATTAAATTTAGGGCTAGGTTTAGGAGGATTAGGTGCATTGGTCGAGGGCCCACTTACATCTAGGAGTTCATATATCGCATCCTATAGAAAAAGTTATTTAAATATAATTTCAGATTTAATAAATGCAGGTGGGTTACCCAGCTATAATGATTTTCAAGGGAAAATAACGTTTAAGCCAAATAATTTTAATAAAGTAACATTACTTTCTATAAGTGGGAATAGTGTTTACAATAGAAAATTTGAAGATGCAAGAGACGAAAAACAAAGTAGCTTTGGAAAGGTTAAGAATAATCAAAATACCGCAGGAATAAATTTTCAAAAAACATGGAACAAAAAAGCATTTTCTAATACAAGTTTTGGATATTCAGTTGAAAATGCTGAAAATAAATTTTATCTGATCCAAAATCAGATAGAGACAGATAGTATAAGTTTTAGTAATTTTGAAAACTCAATTAATAAATCATTCCGGAATATTAACCATCAAAAATTCAGTGACAAGATTAGTTTTGATTATGGTTTTGAATGGATTTCTAATATTTCAGATTATGACCTTTTAAGAAGTCGTAAAGGTTTAGAAATAAAGACCAAAATTTCAGTTAATAATTGGAGTACTTTTTTTTCAGCAAAGAATACCTTAATAGATAGATTCATAATATCAAGTGGCTTAAGATTAGACCAGAATGATTATGAAAACATAATTTTGTTTTCACCAAGAATAAATGTTGATTTCCAGCTATTTAATTCGACGAACTTAATTTTTAATACAGGAGTTTATAGACAAAACCCACCTGAAATATACCTTTCATTAAAAGAGAATAAATTGATTAGCATTCAAAGTGTTCAACATTCCTTATCACTAGAGCGGACTATTGGAGAGAGTTCTCAATTAACTTTTTCCATATATAAAAAAGACTATAGTAATGCTCCTTTGCTAAGCTTAAATGATCAATTTAAGGACCCAACCTTTTTATTAGATGAATTAAAACTTTATAGTGGAATTGAATCAACTGGGAAATCAGAGACAAGAGGCTTAGAAGTTTTACTCCAAAAGAAAAGAGCGCAAAATTTTTATGGTCTAGTTGGTGGTACATTTTTTAATTCAATATTTAAAGATAACACCGGTAAGAAAAGAAACCGTAATTATAATTATCAGTATATTATAAATGTAATTGGTGGGTATCGTCCAAATAATAAAATGGAATTATCCCTTAGATGGTCATATTTCGGTGGACGACCTTATTCTCGAATAAATGAGGAAGCTTCTATATATATGGGTGAAGAGGTTATTTTTAATGATGAGTTCAATCAAAGTAGAACGCCAGAATATCATTCTTTATTTATCAGGTATGAAAAAAGGTATATCTTTTCAAAATCAAATTTGATAACATATATAGAACTTTGGAATGCATATGATCGAAAGAATATAGAAACATATTTTTGGAGTACAGAGTCAGCAGAAGTAGAACCTATTAGATATTTTGATTTTATACCGGTTGGTGGTTTTGAATTAGAGTTTTGATTAAAATAGATTAATGGTATAGGGGTTTTTAATTTTTTCAATACACCTTATTGTGTCATTCTTTGTTGAATTTACAAAGGGTGAAACATTATGATAATAAAGATTATGTAAATATGGTTTCAATAATTTTCGTGCGACATTAAAATTATACTTTGTGTGATTAATCCATTTTTCTACATCATTATTTTTTAAAATAACAGGCATCCTGTGATAAATTTTTGAAATATTTTTTTGTGATTTGGTAGTGATAATGGTATAACTATAAATCACGTCTTCATTTATTGATTTCCACCTACTCCATAGGCCTGCAAATGAAAAAAGTTTTCTTTTATTAGTGATATAATATGGTTGTTTTTTTCCATTAATAGTTTTCCACTCAAAGTATCCATTAGAAAATATCACGCATCGGTTCTGTTGGATTAAATTTTGGAAAGAAGGCTTTTCTGAAATAGTTTCAGAACGAGCATTAATCATTTGGCTTCCAATCGACGTTTCGGATGCCCATTGTGGAATCAATCCCCATCTCATTTTTTTTACAACTCTTTTTTCATTTTTATGTATTAATACTGGAGTAAATGAGGATGGAGATATATTATATTGAGCTTTGAGATTATCAAATTCCCAAGTATCAATTGAGAAATCTTTAGTAATAGATTTAATATTACTTGTTAAAGTATTTCTGCCACACATATTAAGTTTTTTATAAAAGTTTTTTTGTTATAGATTGTAGATTAAGAAGTTATAATAATAAAATTATACTCTTTTTAAATTAAAATTAAATAATATGAAAAAATTAATTCTTCTAAGGCATGGTGAAAGTCAATGGAACTTAGAAAACAGATTTACAGGTTGGACTGATGTTGAACTTACAAAAAAAGGTGAAGGTGAGGCTCGAGAATCAGGGAGACTAATCAAAAAAGAAAATTTACTTGTCGATACGGTTCATACATCATTGTTGAAAAGAGCGAATAATACGATGCATATATGTTTGAGTGAGATGGAAATAGATTCCAACGATATTACTATTAAATATGATTGGAGGTTGAATGAAAGGCATTATGGAGCACTCCAAGGATTAAATAAATCTGAAACGGCTAAAAAGTATGGAGATGAACAAGTTCATATTTGGAGGAGAAGTTATACTACTCCTCCCCCAGCATTAGATTATGATGATAAAAGACATCCAAGGTTTGATAATAAATATAGCAAATTAAATAATAATGATTTACCATTATCAGAGTGTTTGGAAGACACCGTGAAAAGGTTTCTACCTTATTGGAATGAGTATATTAAAAAAGATTTAGAGGGTGGGAAAAATGTACTTATTGTTGCCCATGGAAACTCTTTAAGGGCATTAGTTAAGTTCTTAGATAATGTTTCAGATGATGAAATTTTAAAATTAAATATTCCTACGGGGTCACCTCTAATTTACGAATTAGATAAAGATTTACACCCAATTAAGAGTTACTATTTGGGAGATCAAGATCTTATCGAAAAAAAAGAAGCTGAGGTTGCTTCTCAAGGTAAAAAATAACTCTATCTAAATATTCTATTTAATTCGCCTGATAATCGTACTCCACCTTGTAGAAGTCGAGTTTCTAAAAGAGTTTTATTTTTATAAAAATATTCCCACTTCAGATTCTTCTCTGAAAATTCGTAACATTGTTTACGAAGCCTTTGTGATTCATAAACATAATCTAATACTTCAGATTTTTGCCATTTGCTAATTTGACTACGGTCTTCATTCAAAGTTAAATAGTTTGCGTATTCAGTAAAGCTCAGTTTTTGGAAATCAATTAGTTTAGAATCCCATATTGCATGAATGTTTGTTGGCTCGCCAAACCATTCAACTTTAATATTATTACCTCCCCGATCATTTCCATTACCGACATGAAGAGGTTGATGAAGATCTCCAACTACATGGATTAGAAATTTTAACGCTATTTTTTTTTCTTCAAGAGGTGTTTTTTTATTTTTTAGCAGGTTTATAAATTCATTTACTTTTTCAACCGCTTTTCCATTTTTTTCTTGAAACTCATATTTTTCACTATCCGGAATTGTACAATAATGCCAATCATTTGCTTTTTTCCAACTAGGATCAGATTTGATTTCATCTGCCCAATTAGCCATTCTCGAAATATCATGATGGCCGATTAGTTTTTTAATTTGAGTTTTAGCATTTTTTGTTAAATATTTTTCTGCAATTTTACCGGTAATTCGATGACCTGTTTTCCCCCACCCTAAAACAGTGGAGAGTAAAAATAAGTTTATAAATACAATTTTTAAAAATATATTCATTTAATTTCCTTAATTATTTTCAACTAAACCCAAAATCATTTTCGGATACTTATCTGTCACAACTAAAAAAGAATTTTTCCCATAACGTACAATTCCTTCCCAATTACGAGAAGCATTATTTTCTGAAAATAGCTGAATAGGTTGGGTATTGGTCATTGAAATCACTCCATTTTTTATTTCAAGTTCTATGATACGTTCGATGGATTTTAAATTATTATTATTTGAGTGGTTCTCTAAATAAATATCTTTTCCCGGTTTTAACTTTTCTTTCTCTCCAGGCCAAAAATAATTTATACACCAAAATTTATTATTGGAGTCAAGAGTTGTTGCATCTGTAATGCGATATTCAACATTGAATCCATCTATTTTTGATAAGGAATAGTCATCTAAAGAAATTTTAGAATGCTTTACATTTTTTTGAAGATTTTCCCCATTCGCTTCATATAGTAGGATAGCATCATTCTCATGAATAATAATACTTTCAAAAGCCATATTTTTAATTTGAATTGGAGTAGTAACTTCTTTTAAGCTTTTTTTTTCAAAATAGAGTTCTTTCGTGCTCGGGTTGCAAGTACCCCAAGCAATATAACCGGTCATATTATTATTTCTTGTTTTTACTTCAATACTTAAAATTACATTGTCATCTGTAAAAGCAATAGCTTCAAAGCCATCAAACCCATTGATCAAAGATTGATAGTCTGGCGATATTAATTTTATTTTTTTTGGAATTATCGCTTCAGGATTTTTTGATAAAAGATATTCTTCGATCTGTTTTTTCGGAATTATAAAGAGGTGATCTATGGCATTTTCAGGAAGTAAATAAAGTTGTTCTTTATACCAGTCCATTCCTGATATTTCGTTATCAGGGTTTGTTATTTCGCCTGCTAAAAGAATTTCACGAACAGATTTTTTAGTAGCATAAAGACTATTGAGCGATATAAAAAAGAATAAAAAAGAATAAAAAATAGAGACATTAATTTTTTTTTTAATCATTGATTATTTATCTAAAACATCGCATAATTTTTTTAGAAATTCAAAAGGGTAAATTCCATCACGATGACCGTCATTCCAAAAAGGACGGATTGCATAATGCCCAACTGGTTGTATTCCTTTTAAGGTATAGCTCTCCGCATTCATTGATTGAGGAGGGCCTTTATAGACATTTCCAAAAACATCTGTTTCTCCTGAACAATTAGCGCAAGGGCAGTTGTCTCGCATTGATTTTAATTCAAGAATATTTTCAGTATTATCCTCCCATTGTAATAATAAAAATTCATTTACAACTTCATGATATTTTAGCTGAATATTTTTTGTCATTTATTTAGTATTATTTTTTTTGTTATACTACGTGAACTATTTTTTAAAACTGAAAAATAGATTCCACTAGAAAATTTTGTTGCATCCCATTGCAATCTCTTTAATCCAGGATTCAAATTTCCTTCAAAGACAGAGGTCACAAGCTGTCCTTTTAAATTATAAATTTTCAAGGATATATTTGATTTTAGTTCCACCATAATTTCCAAGTTTACTAATGGGTTAAATGGATTAGGGTAAGTTTTAATCAAATAAAATGATTCTATTTTTGGTGTATTTTTAATTTGTAAGGTAGGTGTATTAAGTCTGTTGAAAGAGAATTGACCATCTCCAATTGTAATGAAATGTGGGGGAATATGGAATGCTGGCTTAAAAAGTGTAGAATTAAAGCTTCCAACTATTGTGCTATCCTCAAGGATTTGAATATTTATATCTCCTTGGAGGCCAAGGTACATTTGGTCACTAAGTGAGTTAAAAATTTCTGCAAACAACTCGTCAGAACCTTGATCTCCAGATGTATCTGAAAATGTATTAAAAAAATTTAGAACAAATGATGAGTCAAGTCCAGGCATTAAAACTAACACAGCTTCAAGACTCAAAGGGTTACTTTCCTCACCTTCTCCCGGAATACTCCAAGACCTTGACTGTAAGGGAAAAACTGTATCTCTTAAAGCTGTTAAAAATAAATCAAATTCGTTACTGTCTTGTTGTGTGATTGCCGCTAAGAGGAAGTATGAGGAGTCACCGTTATCTTGATTATAAGCAATAGTTGTCATCATTGAATCTCCCATGATAGAAGAAAAATAATTACTGGCAGTTCCGCTATAATTAAATGAAAGATTTCCCATGTATGATTGATCTTGCGATGACAGAGAAACGAACAAAAAACAAAAAAAAACAATTTTTTTAAATGATGAGATCATAATATTAAGATTTATATATAATAAAGGATATTTTTTTAAAATTCATATCCTATCGAAATCCCAGCATCAAACCATCCTGTTGCACCATCAGGTTTTTGAATTAGATTACTTCTAGTTGTTAATCTTATTTCAACAGATTCGAGGTATTCTTCTAGACTTTCAATAATTTCTGTATCACCATATCGGTCTAAAAGAAAAGGACCGAATGGTATGTCGAGACTACCTCCAGCGATAAAACCGGTCTTCCATTCTTGACTTTCTGTTTGATATGCTCCAGTACAGACTGATAAACTAACACTTGCAGACCCAATAAAGAAGCCAGGACTTATTCCTAGCTGCAGAGCAGATCCACCGAAAGAGGTCCCCTCAGGGTTATTTTTCTGTTTGAAATTGTAGTGTGCAAACTCAAAAATTACATTCATAAAAAAATCCCCCGCGAAAATTCCGTAAGGAGAACCAACCGAAAACCCATTTAAAAAAGCCCAATCATTGAATTCTTCAAAAGAAGAGGCCCCGTATATAGGGTGACCTGTATAGATATTTACACTCCAATTTGGTACTAAGACATATTCCATCTCAAAATCTTCTTCTGCTACTACTTTATTTGAACTTGTAGCCGGTTCTGAAAATTCACCATTTAAAAAAAGATATACAACATTACTATTTTCAACTAAAATATTTCCATCATCTAACTTTAGAGAATCAACATTTTCAATTCTAATATCTTCTGCAAACGTAAGCCCCATTGGAATAATATTAATAGTTTCCATACTAACCGATTTGATATTGCCTTCAATTGTTGTTCCATCATTAAAGATTATTATTCCACCAATTGAAAATAAATAACTACTCAACATAAGACTTGCAAAAAGAGTTTTCATAAAGATATTCCCTATTGTCGTAAAAGTTTATTTAGATGTTCATTCGCTATAATTGTCATAAATATAATACATTATCGAATATTTTGTTATAAATACAGTATAAATAGTTTATACCTAAGAAGTGGGCCCACAGGGATTCGAACCCCGAACCAACAGATTATGAGTCTGGTGCTCTAACCGTTGAGCTATGGGCCCATTATTATAATAAAAATTACACCATTTATTCTTTTAATAAACTATTAATCAATATCTTTTATTTAAATTTGAATTCACAATTTGAATACTTTATATAAAATGAAAAAAACAAATATTAATACTTTCACGTTATTCGGTTTGAATAATTCAATCGCAATTTTAAGATCTAAAACTTTCAAAATAATAAATATTGACCTAATGGAAGATGGTAGAGCCCTAAAAGAAAAAAAAATTAAGATTCTAATTGAGAACAAGAAGATTAATAAAATGAAGAAATACCAATTTAATCAAAAATATCCAGAAAAAAGGTCTCAAGGAATTGCTGTAACTTTTTCGGGAGATATTATAAGGAAAGAGATACCAAGCTTTCATAATCAAGAAAATGCTTGTTTACTTGTTTTAGACCAGATCGAAGATCCACAGAATTTTGGCCAAATTATACGAACTGCAGAATGCGCCGGTATTGATGGGATAGTATTTCCAAGACATCATTCTGCTCCAATCAATGAAACAGTTCTTCAAGTTAGTCAAGGTGCTTTTGTTAATATGCCAATTTATGAAATTACAAATATAAGAAATATATTTAAGCAATTTAAATCTGATGGCTTTTGGTTAATAGGAATTGAAAACAGTATTGATGCAAAGCCTTGGTTTAAGGTTGAATATGGTGGTAAAGCTGTCATTGTTTTAGGAAGTGAGGGTAAGGGAATTCGCAAAATGGTTTTAGAATCATGTGATTTTAAATCGACAATCCCGATGAAAGGTAAAATTAATTCTTTAAATGTAAGTGCAACAGCATCAGCAATACTTTTTGAACGACTCAGGCAATTAGAAGGTAATTAAAATGGCTTCAACTCATGATTATAAAATCGATAAAAGGAATGAAAAAATAAAAATTTATGTAGATGGTCAATTTTATAAAAGAAACGATGCTAAAATTTCTGTGATGGATAGTGGCTACTTACTTGGTGATGGTGTTTGGGAGGGAATTAGGCTACATAAAAATAAACTTATTCATGTAAATGAGCACTTAAAGAGGCTTTATGAAGGCGCAGATAAGATCTCTATGAATATAGGTTTGAAGCCCGAAGTACTAAAATCAATTCTTTATGATACGCTTAAACAAAATAATATGAATACAGATGTTCATATCCGACTTATTATATCTAGAGGAATCAAATCAACACCATATCAACATCCAAAGGTTACCATTGGAGATCCTTCCATTGTAATTATTCCAGAATATAAAAAAGCAAGCAATAATGTAATTGAAAATGGGATTACACTAGGCTTAGTCAAAACAAGAAGAGATAATAGGGTCCAAGACCCGACTGTAAATTCATTAAGTAAGCACAATTGTATTTCTGCATGTATTGAAGCAGAAAAACTGGGGGTGGATGAAGGCTTGATGTTAGATCCTTATGGTTTTATTTCGACATGTAATTCTACAAATTTTTTTATTTTTAAAAACAATCAAGTTTGGACTTCAATAGGTGAACATTGCTTAAATGGAATAACTCGTGGTACTATAATTCGATTATGCAAAGAATACGAAATACCAATATATCAGAAAGACTTCTTGATAGAAGATGTCCATCAAGCAGATGAAGTTTTTGTAACGGGAACTTTTTCAGGTGTGATACCTGTAGTATCAGTAGATGGTATTAAAATTGGAAATGGGAAGCGAGGGAAGACTACTAAGCTATTACAAGAGTTGTATGTTTTGGATATTGAAAAAATAATATCGAGTTCATGAATCAAAAAAGAATTGCAATGTGGTCTGGGCCAAGAAATATTTCTACTGCTTTGATGCGATCTTTTGAGAATCGAAAAGATTCGGTTGTTCTGGACGAACCCTTTTATGCTTATTATCTGAAAAAAAATAAGGCAGAACATCCTGGTCGGGATTTAGTTTTAGAATCTCAAAGTACCAGATGGGATGAAGTTGTGAAGCTATGTTTAAGTAAAATTCCAGAAAAAAAATCTATCTGGTACCAAAAACATATGGCTCAACATTTTTTTAATGATGAAAATATTAGTTGGATAACAAATTTAGAGAATTGCTTGCTCATTAGGAATCCTAAAGAAGTGATCTTTAGCTATAAAAATAAATTTTCAATAAAAACAATTCTACAATTAGGTTACCCACAGCAACTTGAACTTTATAATTATATTTTAAAAAACACAGGGAAGCCACCAATAGTTATCGATGCAAAAGATCTATTAAATAAACCTAAGGAAATGTTAGAAAAACTATGTTTTCTATTCAAAATACCATTTTACTCTAGCATGTTATCTTGGCCTAAAGGAACAAGAACGTCTGATGGTGTTTGGGGTAAATACTGGTATAAAAACGTAGAAAAATCAACAGGATTTAATGAATATAAAAGTTTAAATATTCAATTAGATAGAAGGCATTTGGCTTTTTATCAAGAATGCTTACCTATTTACGAAAAATTATTTAATCTAAGGATGAAACTTTAATACGAATGACTAATTTTTTTTTAGTATTGCTCGCCATTGGAGTGATATTGATACCATTCTTATATAGAATAATTAGAACTGGAAAAGTATCATTATTTAACACAGAGAATGATTTTGGTTTAGATATAAACTACCAGAAGGCAGAAAAGGTTAGAATCTTTCAAGTAATAATAGTTTGTCTCTATCTTATTTATCATAGCTCAATTTATTGGGGTTGGTTTAACACTGTGTTTTTTATCGTTTTAGTGTTTTTTGTTAGTTTATTTTTAGAAATTCTAGGAGAAAAGACTGGTTATATATTTGGAGGGAAATACAAATATAACCATAAGCTAACACCCGGGCCCATATTATTTAATATTCCATTATTGATACCCGTTGCATGGACATTCCTTCTTTATTTAAGTTTTAATCTTTACTGTTTAATCAACCAACATGAACCAGAAATAATAATAAAACAACAGGGTGTTCTTTTTATTCTTCCATGTTTAATAATCGTTTTTTTAGATTTAGTATTAGATCCAATTGCGGTTAATGAAAAACGATGGGAGTGGGAAAAAAAAAGCGTGTATTACAATGTCCCAATACTAAACTTTTTAGGATGGTTTTTAACTTCTCTTTTTATTTTATCAATTTTTTCAACTTTTGCTAAACCTTTTGAAATCGAAGAAGTCGAAGGATTAAAAAATAAATATATTCCTGGTTTATTAATGATTTATATACATTTAGCCGCTTCAAGACCTTGCTTTGAAAGAAGACTAAAAATACCGGGTTTTCTTGCTATATTTTTATCTTTTTTGTATATAATCAAAATACTTTACATCTGTTAGTTTATAAATAAAAAACGCGTTCTGTTGAACGCGTTTTTTATTTATAGTAGCTGACCTCACAATGGCAGCAACGTGGATTTTATTTTGCTGATTTATTGGAGGTCAGCAAATTACTTGAATTAGACAACTGATCACCCCCTTTTGAATTATGTTAACGGATTAATTCCACTACTAAAACATAGTTGAAAATAAATATATTTGTCAAAAAGAATATTACCATTTTTATAATTTTCTATAGATTCTTTTAATTTCACCTCTAATACTTCTTATGTCATTCATCGATATATGGTCTGAGACTCTATCCGCTTTTTTATCCCATTCGGGGCCCCAGAGCTCATATTTTTTTGTAAGATTTTTAATAATTTCAATATCTATATTTTTTTCTTTGATCGATTCTTTATCTATTATTTTATTACTTAATTTCGAAAAAATTTTTGATTGTTTAGACTTTTTTTGAGATAAAGTATTTTTAAAATTTGAATGAATATTTATGATATTTTCATACTCATTTAGATTAATGGATAACTTTTTTCCTCCTCGAGAAGAAAGTTTAAAAGGGTAAATAAATTTATAAGTAATAAAATTACCCGCTCCTTCAACATTTTCAAAACTGTAAAATTTATATGAGTGATTAACAAACCTATCTTTTTTTGCTACTTTAGTTTTCTCTTTTATAATAGATAAGGGAGAGCCACACCCAAAAAAGGCAGCTAATAAAAAAAGGATAAAAAGTACCTTCCTCAAATGATTAATAAATTCATTTGAGTATGGATACAAATCACCAACTTACATTTAGTGAATGTGTACTTCAAGTAAGACTCCGCATGAGTAAGCCTATTATAGGCTTGGACAATATTATTTAAAACATTTATTAAAAACAAGTCTTAAGTGATAGCTATATATTATTATATAGATGAATTTAAAAGAATTAAAATGAGAGCTTATTCTGGCCAAAAAATCTGACACTTCTGATTTGAGATCTTCTTAATATTGTACAATCTTTTTTAAGGTGAATAAATGAACAGATATTTAATGATATTGGGAGTCTTAATAATGGGGTCTTGTTCCAAACAAATCAAAATACCAAAAGCAGAAAAAAAAATATATAAAATTGAACAGCATGGGGATACGAGGAATGATAACTATTATTGGATGAGACTCACCGATGAGCAAAAACTTAAAAAACCCTATGACAGCCAAACTAAAAATGTCCTCAAATATATTGAACAAGAAAATAATTATATTGATCAGTCTCTACTCCACACGGAAGAACTACAAAATAAAATTTTTGATGAAATAGTTGGACGTATCAAGAAAGATGACAAATCCGTTCCATATTATAAAAATGGATATTTTTATTATTCTAGATATGAAAAAGGTAAGGAATATGAAATCTATTGTAGAAAAAAAAGCAACTTAAACAATCCTGAAGAAATTATATTAGATGGGAATATACTTTCGGAAGGGTCTGATTATTTTTCTATTGATAGTATAAATGTGAGTCCTGATAATAATTGGATTGCATATGGTGTAGACACATTAGGACGTAGGTTTTATTCATTATTTTTCAAAAATTTAAAATCTGGTAAGACGTTGGATTATAGCATTCCTAATACAGAGGGTGATTTAGCATGGGCAAATGACAACAAAACAATATTTTATACATCAAAAAATAAAGTAACGCTTCTTTCAGAAAAAATATACAGACACGAAGTTGGAGATAATTTTAAAAACGATTATTTAGTATACGAAGAAAATGATAATGAATTCTATAACGGTGTTTATAGATCAAAATCTGGGGAATACATAATTATTTGGAATAGTAGCACCCTTGTAAGTGATTACCATATATTATCAGCCAATGAACCAAGAGGAGAATTTTTAAACTTTACACCACGAGGAAAAAATCATGAATATTCTATAGAGCACTATAAAAACAAGTTTTATATAATAACTAATTTAGAAGCTGAAAATAATCGCTTAATGGAAACCTCAATTTTTAACACCCACCTAGATAACTGGGTAGAGATCATCCCTCATAGAGAACAATCACAAATTTTGGATATGGACGTCTTTGAAAATCATTTAGTCTTAAACGAGCGGGAAAATAGTTTTTCAAAAATAAGAATTATCAATCAAAAAACTAATGTTGATAAATATATAGAATTTGAGGATAATGCATTTACTTCATATATATCAATTAATAAAGAGATGAAAACAAATTTAGTGAGATATGTATTTACATCTCTTACTCAACCACCATCAACGTATGACTATAATATGGATACAGGGGAAAGTATTTTATTAAAACAGCAAGAAGTCATTGGTGGATTTAATTACAAAGAGTATGAATCCCTTCGATTATATGCAAATGGAAGAGATGGGCAAAAAATTCCAATTTCATTAGTTTGGAAGAAAGAGTTAAAAAAAGATATTCCTCAAAACTTATTACTTTATGCATATGGTTCGTATGGATCAACAATAGATCCTTATTTTAGCGTATCTAGGTTAAGCTTATTAGATAGAGGGTTTATTTTTGCAATAGCACATGTAAGAGGAAGTCAAATATATGGGCGAAAATCATATGAGAATGGAAAGTTATTAAAAAAGAAAAATTCATTTTTTGATTTTATTGATGCAGCAAAATTTTTAATACAAAAAGATTACACAAGTAGTGAGACTCTTTTTTGCTCTGGAGGAAGCGCGGGAGGTTTATTAATTGGCTCAGTAATAAACTTGAACCCAGAACTTTGGAAAGGAGCCATCGCAGCTGTTCCATTCGTTGATGTAGTAACAACAATGCTTGACCCTTCAATTCCATTAACTTCAAATGAATGGGATGAGTGGGGAGATCCAAGAGAGAAAGAGTACTATGATTATATGCTCTCTTATTCACCCTATGATCTCGTATCAAATAAAAATTATCCAAACCTTTTGGTGACTTCTGGGTTTTTTGATTCACAGGTGCAATATTGGGAGCCATTAAAATGGGTTGCTAAATTACGAGAACATTGGAAAAGTACGAATAAACTCTATCTGAAAATGAATATGGATACAGGTCATGGTGGGCAATCTGGGAGATATAGACCTTATAAAGAAACTGCTCTAGAATATGCTTTTCTGATAAACTTATCTAAAAGAGAATGAACCTTATAAAAGGTGCGAGTTTTTTGATATAAATATAACCTCGCCAATGATAACTTTTATAACTCCTGCTGCAGGTATTGCAAACAACATCCCAACGGGACCAATCAAAGTACCTCCAATTAATAAAACAATCATCACAGCCATTGGATGGAGCCCTACACTTTCTCCAACAACTAAAGGGGTAATAAAATTATTATCAATTTGTTGTACGACAATGAACATTAAGATAATATCAAAAATATAAAATGGCGATGGTATGACCCCAAAAAGTTGATGGAGAAGCGCTGTCTCATTTCCAATATTATTCATTAATGAAATAAGAATTGCTGGAATCATCCCGAAAAAAGGACCAACCATGGGAATAAGATTTGCTAAGCCGGCAATAATTCCAATAAAAAAAATTAATGTAATATTTGCGTTTAATTGGTTTAAAATAAATAATCCTATAATTGAAAACATCGCAACGCTACTCGCTGCCAGAATTTGTCCTCTTAAATATTTTGAAATTTGCTGTTCAATATTATAAATGACCCTCAATCCTACCTCTAAGTATTTATTAGGTATAAATTGAACTAAAGTTCTTTTGAAGTCATGGTACTCTATTAATAAAATGATTGTAAAAATCAGAACAATTAAGCTAACAAAAATAAAACCACCTGCAGAGCCTAAAATAGAAAGAATATTTTGAAATATTGCAACTAGAGTATTCTTTGCCATCATTATAAGATTATCGCCCTCAGGTATTAATTTGCTTATAAAATCAGGTAAATATCCTTTCATATTATTTGACAAACCCGACAGATTTGTGGCAAAGTCTTCATTATTAATACTTTTCGTAAATAATTTAATCTGGGAGCTAACATTGGAAAAAAACAAAGCTAAAAAAGAGATTGAAATAAAAGAAGTAGATGAAAGAATAAGAATAACGCTTAAAACACGAGACTTTATAAACCTTTCCATTTTATCAACACTTGGAAGAAAAATTGTTGTAAACAGAAAAGAAAAAACGAGCATTCCAATAATTGAAGCTAAAAAAGGTAAAATCTTCCAAGCAAGCCCACTGACAATGATAATTAATAATAGTCTATAAATTTTTTGGATAGGTTGCATTATTTATTAGGGTTTATTAGTAATTCTTCATTTGTTTTTCTAAGTCTTTCTCCAAGTATTCTTGAAAGGTTTAATAAAATTTTATTACCAAGTTCAGGAGATCTTTTCATTAATGTCAATAAATCAGTACGAAAAAAGCCAATTAATTTTGAGGGGCTTTTTGCAATTGCAGAAGCAGACCTTGGCTCTTCATCTAATAATGCTAATTCACCGAAGAAATCATGGTTTTTTAAAGAAGCAAAAGAAGTACCGGTATCTGGGTCTAAAATATTAACATTTCCAGTTACAATTACATACATACCTTCTGAGGGAGCCATTTTTTTAAAAATAGACTCATCCATTTTATATGTTCTTTCATGGGTCAGTCTTGTAACCTCTTTTAGTTCTTTTTTTGAGAGATTACTAAATATTGGAACATTTTGAAGAGCCTTGAGGATGGGGTTGTCTTCTTTTTCTCCCTTAAAATAATTTTTATATAATGCTTTCATAATTTAGCTCATATGTGAAAAAATAAAAGGTTAAGGATGAATAAACCTTATAATAATAATCTCTACTAAGATAAAATAACAAAACTTTTTTCCCAAAATTTATAGTTACTCTTCCAAAGCCAATAAAAAAGAAGAAGAGTATTAAAAAGAAAGACCCAAGTAGAAGTTAAAGTGTAGCTGAGATTAAACTCTTTAAACCATATTAGAATTAAAAATATAATAATTCCAATAGTAGCTATAACAAACTCAGTAAGGTCGTGAATAATAGATTTTTTTTTCTCTGTATCCATTTAAGAGTGATTAAAAGTTCATATAAATCAATTTTTTTCGCAATCACTCCACCAACTTGGGCCACATTCGCAAGGGTTTCCTGAACGTGTCCAGCACTCTTTATCAATATGCCATTCAAATATTTTACCTTCAGCTGATTGTGCTTTGTAGGTATATTGGTTTGCTTTTATGCCATTTTCGTACCAATAAGTCCAAAGCCCATCTTTTTGGCCATAAATGTAGTTTCCCTCAAGTCTTTTTTTTCCATTTTGATAATAGTAAGTCCAGAGTCCGACTTTGAAATCATCCTCGATATTTCCTTCCATAGCTTTTGACCCTGTAAAATGGAAAGTCTCTTGTCGAACAACTTTTTGCCCATCATCTGTATCTTCATGGTATGAAATAGTACTGACATTCCCATTTTTATAAGTTGAGATGGTTCTAGATGTATCATTACTGATTAAAAAAGAAAACAATAAGAGTGGTATGATTTTTTTTTGCATCCAGATTATTAACTCCAAAAATCTACGATTGATAAAAACTGTTTAGAATAAAATATGTAGAAGTTTTGTTTTATTTACCAATTCAAATTAGTAAATAAAAAAAACAAAAACTATTATTCCTTATTCTTTATTCACTAAAGAAAATAGTTAAATTTTTTTATGAAGATATTAATATTATCAATAATTGCTTATTTAGTAAAGAGAAAAAAAATCAGACTGCCTAAAAGAATTGAATCGTTTATTTATAAGAAAAATAGTAAAAAGTAGAAGAGTATTTATTTGATATGAAAAATCAAAGTAATGAAAATATTAATAGAATTATAGAAATGGCATGGGAAGATAGAACTCCTTTCGATGCAATAGAAAGTCAATTTGGAGTAGCTGAAAAAGATGTCATAAAGATTATGAGGTCGAATTTAAAAAGAAGAAGTTTTGAATTATGGAGGAAAAGAGTAACGGATAGAAAAACTAAACATAAAATAAATAAATTGGATGGGCAAAGAAGATTTAAGTCTAAAAATCAAAAATGAATTTTAATAGGAGAACAGCCGAAAAAGATTTCCAAGGTAAGATAAAACTCTTGTCAAATGGGAAAGCTGTTGTTGAAGTCCTTGACTATTTAAATGAAAAAATTTACATCGATAAAAATAATTTAAATGGAGCATTTAATAATGATATTGTACTTGTAAGGATAATTGAAGGTTCTAATAATTACCAGATAAAAGGATCTGTTTTTAAAATTATAGAACGTGATGAAGACATCTTTACAGGTTTAGTATTCAAAAGTAAAAAACAACTAACTGTCATCATCAGTTCAACTCAATCGAAAGAAATAATCTTACAAAATAATACCGATGAATTATCTGAGCTCGATGTTATCAAAATTCAAATCGTTGATTGGAATAAAGGAACTTACCCAGCCTCAGCTAAACTTTTGAAGGTGATCGCTTTAAATGGTCAAAAAAAAAGTGATTATCTTTTTATTATAAATAAATATAAAATAAAAAGAAAAACGATTCAAAGTGAAGAGCCATCTTATTTTAAAAATATTATAGAATCCACTAAGAAAAAGAGGTTAAATCTAGAGGGCCTTTTGACATTTACTATTGATCCACCCTCTGCAAAAGATTTTGATGATGCCCTATCAATAGAAAAAATCGCAACTGGATACCGGTTATATGTTCATATCGCAGATGTAGGTGAATTTGTACCTGAAGGATCAAATATTGATAATCAAGCAATGATTCGAGGAAATTCATATTATTTTTATGAAGGCGTATCGCACATGCTACCAGAATATCTATCTGAAAATTATTGCTCTTTAAAAGAGAATCAATCGAGACTCGCGCTGACTGTCACTATTGATCTAGGATTTAAAGGGGAAATAACCAATTCCAAAATAAATGAAACAGTTATTAATGTAGACAAATGCTTTTCTTATGAGCAAGTTGAGGAAATTCTAATAAAAAATAATAAAAGTGAATTCCGAAAAAGTTTAAAATATTTTGAAAAGATTTCGACTATATTAAAATGCAATAGAATCATTAATGGAGGATTTGAAATAAAATCATATGATATTCATTATGATCTTGATGAAAAAGGAGAATTAAAAAATATTATAGAAAAAGAAAGTTTTAAATCTCATAAGATTGTTGAAGAATGTATGCTTCTGGCCAATAGGATCGTGGCACATAAATATGGTGAAAAATTAAAGGTTTTTAGAAACCATTCTAAACCATCACTCTTTGGGGAGCGATACATTAAAAACTTAATTTATTCTTTAACTTCAAAAAATGAAAATATAAATTTATCACTTGGGAAAAATATTCACAATTTTATCAAAGATATAAATCCAATACCATTAAGGAGTATCTTCTCTCTTTTGATACTTAAAAAATTGAAAAAAGCAAAGTACCAAACATTTAACAGTGGCCACTTTGGATTAGGATTTGAAAAGTATACTCATTTTACAAGCCCTATCAGAAGATATCCCGATTTATTGGTTCACCGTTTCGTGAAAGCCTCTTTGAAAAAGAGTGAATATAAAAGTAGCAATAATATTAATAAAGCTCTAGAAATTGCGAACTACGCAGAAAACAATGCAAATAATGCAAATAAAGAATATTATAGTATTAAAACTTTAAGATGGCTTTTTTATAATTCTGGAAAAAAATTAGATGGAGTAATTCTTGAATTTAAAAAAGAACATGCAATTATTGGTTTAGCAGGATCTCAGGCTGTAAAGGGGATGTTGAAAATAAATAACTTTCCAGCTGATCAATACAAGTTCTTAGATAGTAACATTGGAATAAAAGGCCATAAAAAATCAAATATTTTTAAAGTTGGACAAAAATGTAAAGTTGTAGTAGTTGAAGTTGATTTTAAATTACAAAAATCATACCTAAAATTATCTAATTAGACTTAAAACCTTGACATGAGGGGCATAAAAAAATAGCTCGTGAAGATACCAAAACTTTTAATATTATAGACCCGCAAATAAAACAAGGAAGATTGTCTCTTCTAAAAACCATGTGTTTTATTCTTTTGAAGTTTTTAATGTTCCCGAAAGACTTTTCGATATGTTCCAAATCTAGAGTAACGCCCCTCTGCTTATATGCTCTTTGGCTTACATTTTTAATATGAAATGCTAAGCTTTCGTTTTTTTTTAATTTAAGTAATGATGCTTTTTGAGTATGGTTCATTTTAGAAAAAAAAAGTATTTCACTTCTCAAATAATTACCTAAACCCGAAATAAAACTTTGGTTTAATAAAATTGAACCAAGATTTTTATTTTTAAACTGAGAGCTAGTTAGTCGTTCAAAAATTAACTGAATAGTTGTCCTAAAATCGAGCACATCCGGTCCAATTTTTTTTAAATATGGATGATGCTTTTCTTCTGATGTTTTATAAAGCGAAATATCGGTAGCAGACCATAAACGAACGGCTTTTTTCTGTGTACAAAATTCAATACGCAAAACTCTTTTGTGTTTGATTATTGTATTAAGAAAATGGCTAGTCCATTTTCCATATAGTTGATTATGAGTTATAATACTCTTATCATTATTTAATTGTATAATAACTGCCTTACCCTTTGAAAAAACATTTTTAAGATATATGTTTTTCTCTTTTTTTAATTCAAAAAGTGAATGATGTAAAAACTTGGAACTAACTATTTTAAAACCGACTAAATTTTTAAAAATAATATCGGCCATCCTTTTTGTTTCAGGTCCTTCAGGCAAGGAATCTCCTTTATTTATAAAAATTAATTATTTTTATGTTAAGTTTAAAAATGGTTTGAATGAAAATGAGGATTTCAAGTTCAATGTTAGACTTTGTTTAAACCAGTGATTCTTTAATCACCATTTTTCAGCATATTTTGTTTACGTGATATTTTATTTTTTATATTTATTATTGTAGCTGAAATACTTTGCTTATGTTTATTTAGTTGGTTTGCGATGTTTTGCACAGTTTTTCCGTCTGTATATAATTCCCAAACTTGCTTTTCTGAGTCCCGAAGATTTACCAAAATAGAGTCTCTTGCTTTGATTCTGTTTATCTCATCATCAGAAGAATCAATACTATTTTTGCTATTCTTTAAAGAAAAGTCAGTGGAATTTTTAGTTTTACTTTTGGATTGTGAATAAAGAAGATCCTCACCAAAACTCCGATCATATTCTGCCTCAAGCTCTCGTATTTGCTTTTGATACCAATCATACATTGTTTTTTCAGCTTCAAGAAAATCTTCATATTTTTTTTTGATATTTAAGATTTCCCCCTCATAAAATTTTGCTACATCTAGTTTTTTGAAAAGAGTAATGTAATTTTGAAGATCTTCACTACTAGCCTCATCTAGTCTTATTATTCCTTTAACTTTCATCTTATTTATCTGTCGTTGTAAATCTTTAAGAATCTCTTTTAACATGTTTTAAATTTAAATCCTTAGACTAAAGATTTTTAAATAGTTTAGCCTTGTAGAGGTAATCTTATTCAAAATAAATATATCCTTTCTTTAATGCCTCTTTTTTCATATCATCTAAAAGAATTGGAAAGTCTATTTCAGGTTTTATTTTAAAGTTTTTTAAAACATTCTCTTTATTTATGACTTTCATTATCTTTTTTGCAACAAATTCTTTTGGTTCAATTTGCATCTGAAATAAAAAACCATATTGGTTCGTTTCATCCAAAGTCGGAATCATATAACCTGAATGAGCACTTTTAGGACATTCTGGAATATTATTAATTCTAATAGGATTGATATATCCATCAGATGAACCTACATCAAAATTACGAACTTTCATTTTCACTAACCCTGGAGCCCAACCATTATACCAATATCCCTTAAGTGAACTAGTTATAGATATTGCTTTAACTCTAGAAAGCATTTTAAAGCTTTCCATTTCGGTCTTAATTGCCCTAGTCATATTAGAATTATAATTTTTTTGACCTTCTTCAAGAACTTTCTCAGCAAGATAAATCCCCATCATATTAGAAAAAGAATCTTCCCATGAAAAAGATGAGGGATACTCTGAAAAAAAACGAACCTTACTATAACCATACCATGTTATAATTTCGTGCCAATTTGCAGCATTGAAAATGACATACTTTGCTATTTTTATTGCTACTAAATGAATTACTCTTTTTCTATTTTTATTAGAAATAGTCTGCCAATCATTTGGATATTTTATTTTTATATGAAAAATAGAAGGATCAACAGAAGTTTTAAACGGAATAGTTTCAGAAGATCTCAAAAGTTCTGTTTGAATTAAATTATATGCATATCGTGTCCAGTCAGCCGTTGACCTGACATGCGCAAGGTCTATATGACCAGCAGAACAAGTATATATTATACCATTTCCTTCTCCATAGTTACTAGAGTAATTATGAATTCCAATATCATTAGGACCTGAAAATATGTTTCCAAGAGTTGGAGTTGGTAATGATCCTATTGCAGTTTTTGGAATGGAGATATTCGCGTGCATTATACAATATATAAATAAAAATATTTTTAGAGTATAACCCAAATTATCTTTTTATTGGTAAATAAATAATATCTCTTAAGAAAGATCCTTCGCCTGTAGGTCTATTAAAGAAAACACCTTTTTTTAACAATCTTCGTATAGAAAAAATCCATAATAATAAAAGTCCGATAGCAATTGGCTTTAATATTTGACTATTAGGAATATTAATAAAAAAAGGTATAAATAATCCTCCGACATAGGTAAGCCTAATTAGAAAGTAATCTTCAAACGTTCTTCTAGTCCTATCTGCATTGGTACAAAACCAAGCTAAATTTATTTGGTCATGTATTATCCAAAAACTAAATGTAAAAATTATACTCCAGTCTTCTAACCACCAATATATAAACATAAAGATTACATAGCTGACTTTACATGCAATAGAGGTGACACGTCCGTAAAGAGCCCAATTAAAATTAATAAGGTTTTTTTTTGATAAAAATAAAATCACACCTGTTATTAGAAAACCGGGGCCCCACCATAAAAAGAGGATTGTTGAGAATATGTCTTTAGCATATATAGCCATGCAAAAACAAATAGTATGACTAAGAATTAATACTATCCCAGCAGCTTCTCCAATCATACTATTGTACAGGCTTACTTTTTCTTTCGTTATAATAAAAATAGATAATCGTATTAGCGTTAAAATAAAAAAGAAAGATAGCCAATAATTAAGGAAAGGAGAAATAGATTCAAAAAAATGATAAATATCAGGTTGAAAACCCAATGTCATGTTATTCATAGACGTTTTAGATAGACTTTTTATCTACCCTCCCTAATTTCTTAAAATTATTTAATAAATGAATTTTTTAAAAGACTTTTTATTTTTGCGGTGTGATATGTATCACGAGTAAATAATTTTAATAAATCGTTTTAGTTAATGATGCTAGTATTGCAGTATAGAATACTATTTTAGGTAGAAGTGTTATTTTATTTCATTTTAGAATAACATTTCTATCTAATCTTATCTGAGCTTCTTGAGTCTAATTATAATGTTCAGAGCTTACTTTTCCGATAACAGACCAACCATATTCACCATTCTGATTATTAATGTTTAGTATTCCATTACCGCTCATACCATCTCCAAAATGAGCTCCGATATTTACAATCTTATGTCCAGATTTATTAAATAAAATAATTTCACCACTTAGATTTTTACTATTTCCAATCAGAGCAACTTGCTCATTATCATTGTTGTAAAATTTAATTTGACCTCCTTCTATTATGGTTTTACCTAATTCTCCATCAATAATAATATTATTATTCGGAGAAATAATATTCAATTTATTTTTAGAATTATTATAAAAAAAAAGACTTATACATAAACACATGGATGTAAAAAAACCGATGATATAGTGTTTCACTTTTATACTCCTCTTCAATTTGGATTTTTCTTTATAAATCTAATGTTGAATAATATATTTATGTATGAAAATTATTTTGATAGTTCTACTTATTAGATGTATTTGTTCAATTAGATGAATTCTTCATTTTTAGCAATTGGAGGGCTTCTCTTTTTTGGATTTGGCTATAAGTATTATGCTTCTTTTATAGAAAAAAAAATATATTCACTAGATGAATTTACTGGTTCTGTTCCAGCAAAAGAGTTTGAAGATGGGATAGATTTTGTTCCAACGCCAAAAGGAATACTTTTAGGCCATCATTTTACATCTATAGCTGGAGCTGCTCCGATAATTGGACCATGTATTGCAGCTTATTGGGGGTGGTTACCTGCATTTTTGTGGATTGTTTTTGGTGCGATTTTCATTGGAGCAGTGCACGATTTTGGAGTACTAGTTGTTTCTGTTAGAGAAAAAGGTAATACCATTGCGGACATAACTGGAATTATTTTAAATAAAAAAGTTAAAGCGATTTTTTTATTTTTTGTTATGATGCTAAGTTGGTTAGTTATGGCAGTTTTTTCAATGGCGATTGCAGGTCTTTTTGTTAACATGCCTACGGCGGTTCTACCAATTAATGTAGAAATAGTAATTGCGATTTTATTAGGCTTTTTACTTCATAAAAAAAATAATAATCCACTTATTCTATCAGCTATCGGGCTCGTTCTACTTTATTTTTTCATTTACATTGGATCTTTTACACCTTTTTCATTTGGAAGCTATGGCATTGATAAATCTTCACAAATCACAGTTTGGATTTTATTATTATTTGCTTATTCGGGGATTGCAAGTCTATTACCAGTTTGGTTATTACTACAGCCCAGAGATTATTTAAATAGTCATCAATTAATAATTGGTCTTTTTTTTATTTATGCTGGGATTTTCGTTGCACAGCCTTTGATAGAAGCTCCAATGATTAGACCTTCACTAAATGGAAGTCCAAGCTTATTCCCATTATTGTTTGTCACGATTGCTTGTGGTGCTGTAAGTGGTTTTCATGGATTGATTGCTTCTGGAACAACTTCAAAGCAAATTTCGGATATAAAGCATACTAAATTGATTGGTTATGGGTCTATGTTAGGAGAGGGTACCTTGGCATTAGCATCAACGATTGCTGCAGTAGCTGGAATTTCATTAGTTAAAAATTGTAACCTGCCATCTATTGGCTATGTTGAAAATTTAAGCTGGAATATCTATTATGATACTTGGGCACATGCGGCAACTAATAAAGCAACCGCTTTTGTTCTGGGAGGAGGAGCATTAATACAATCTCTTGGGATTCCAGTAATTTTAGCTCAAACAATTACAGCTGTACTTGTTATTTCTTTTGCTGCTACAACTTTAGATACGGCCACAAGAGTGCAACGCTTTATTATTACAGAGGTTGGAAAATCTGCAAAAATTGAAGTTCTGAGCAATCGATACATTTCGACTTTATTTGCAATTTTACCAGCATTAGTACTTACTCTTGGAAATATTGTTGATCCTATTTCAGGTCAAAAAATAAAATTAGGGTGGGCATTATGGCCTATCTTTGGAGTCTCAAATCAAATGCTTGCTTCTTTAATTCTAATGATGTTATCAATATATTTTTGGAAAAAAAAGAAACCGATATTCCCTTTATTTATACCTTTTGTATTTATAACTACTACAGCTTTTGCTTCTTTATTATTCAATGCAAAACTATTTATTCAGAACAACAATTTCTTTTTATTCTCTTTAGATATAGTACTTATTTTTTTTATAATTTGGATGCTTTATGAAGGGTTTAAAACATATAAGACTTTTGATTAGAGAAAAGATAAAGATTTTTTTAAGAAAAAATTTATGGTATCATAAATGTTAGAATTAATTGATTTTATTAAGTGCCAAATGACAATAATGCTAAATTGGATTCCATTGTATAAAATTTCATATTTAGTTTATTTAGTCTTACCTATTTATCCTTTAACAAACTATAAGAATACCAACCCAAGAGTTAAACTAGCCTTTTTATCTATAGTTTTATTAACCATCTGGTTTCTTCAAACTCTTCTGTGGACTGAAATTCATAAAACATATTATTATAATATAAATTGACGAATTAACGTTTTTTTGCCCTATAAAAAAAGAATACAAGAGAAATAAAAAAGAAGAATGGAATTATTTTCACATAATATTTTATATTAGATAAAGTGTATATATAAAACAGAGATACAAGGCAAGCGAATGTAGCTAATGGTATTGTCAGAAAATGGACAGAATAAGTTTCAATTAAATCTTTTTCCAGATGATCAGATACTATAAATATTTTGTTTTTATTGTCTCTGCCAATCTTAACTAATCGAGAAGAAGTATCTTTATTTTTAATTTTTTTTACTTGCCCTAAAACATAAATTTCTGAGCTAAGGATGAGACTTGTTTCTTTAAACCTGATTACTTTTTTTGTTCCAAAAAAAGTGTTTGTTTTAATATTGTTTAAATTGCAAAACTTTAATAAGTATTCAGGAATTTCTTTTTTATTTTTTTCAAAACTCCACTCTCCAAGAGTATGTTCATATTGATTTTTCAAGTTACTTAAATCAGCACGGATAGTATCAATTGCAATCTCTCCTGTTCCATCACTTATTAGAAATGGAATAGATTTTTCTTCTTCTAAAATAGTCTCCCATCTATTTTTACGACCTTTTTGCTCAACAATAGTTTTATAATAAACGCATTCTTGTGACCTTATCAAACTGATTAAAGTATTTTTTGGGTTTATAATTAGCCCTTTAACCTCACAAATTTGATTCATCTTTACATTTTTAATTTGAGATGTTACAGTTTTTTTTATTTTATAATTTATTTCTCTATCTTTAATCGACCTTTTTATCAAATAAATTGTTATTATAAAAAAGAGAATTGAAATGAAAAGAAGAGAAAGTTCGTCGTTGGTATTCATACCTGAAAAATAATTCATATTATGAAAAAACTACTACAAATAACAATTGCCCTTATAGTTTTTTTTATAATTTCAATTTTATTCTACTTCTATCTGTGGATATCTTTCAAGCCCGGATCTTCTAAAATTTTAGCTTAGAACATATGAAAATTAAAATTACATGTTATTTCTGTTTTGAATTTTTTTATATTGATATTGACCCCGTAGAAAAAAGAATTGTTGAAATTTGGGATTGTGAAGTTTGCTGCAACCCCAATAAGATTGATTATTTATTTAAAAAAAATCAATTAATTCATTTAGATATATCAGATGGTAATGAATAAAAAAATATTAAAAAATACAAACACAAAAAAACAGCTAATAATTTTTGATTAAAGAGTCCCGCGGTTTAGTTTTCATCATGCCAGTGATTATGTTCTGGAGACCAAACTTTTCCTAAGGGAGGGGCTTCTATTGATTTAGGTAATGCTTGAACCTCCATACCTTTTTTTGGCATTATACTGTTTGGCTTATCATGCCAGTGATTATGTTCTGTAGACCAGACTTTCCCGGGAGGTGCGGGTTCTAAATTTGAATTTGAAGTCAACAATTTATTTTCACTGGAGATTTTTTGGTTTGTTGATACGATGCTTTGAGAATCCATAATCCAGTATACCACTCCAAAAATAAGAACTAATATCATATATAAAATTGGAGAAGATGGTTTTTTTTGTTTTCCATGGCAAACTTTATATTTTTTACCATTTCCACAATAACATGAATCGTTACGGTTTAAATTATTTTTAGACATTAAGCTTTTTCAATACTATAAAACTATTTTTGATTATAAATCACCTAATTACAAAAAACCTCACTTTAGTGAGGTTTAATGCTTAAAAATAGTTAAATAAAGAATCCGTTAGATAAATTACAAATTTATTTATTTTTAATCTTTTTATTGATCGGGAATGCAATTATAAGTCCAATAAATGCACCATATACCGTGGTATTAATAGAAGATGATGCAACCGAACATACAGAGTCACATCCTAGAACGGAAGCATAAGCAAAACCTAATGCACTACCAATCACTGTAAGTATTATTGTTATTTTCATTCTTAAGGTTAATAAAAAATTATATAAAAAAAAATATATTTTTCTTTTTTTGATTTTTTAATTTCTACTAAAAAATGGAACGGATTCATGAAATCTTACTTTAATGGAGTTTTAACTGGAGGACTGATTGTTTTTACATTAGTGATAGCTTTAGGAAGTAAAAATAAAAAAAAAGAAAATTTTTCTGATACTTATCGAAGCAGGTTAATAAAATTAGAAGATAGGTTGGGGATGGTTGAAGGTTCCGTAAATCGTAGATTTACGATAGTTGGTGAGAACTTTTTGCACTTGAGAAATAAAGTACCCATCTCTGTAAGTACTGAATACAGTTATAACAGCCTACAACTAAAAAATGAACCTTTTCCATTTGAAATAAAATAAATTAAGTTAAAAGAAGAAGATATTTTGATTATAAGAAAAATTTCACTAGGTGTTTTTTTATCAATAGTTGTCCACTTATTTATGTGGTTCTTTTTAGAAATGTATAAAATTGATGAACAAGTTTTAAAAAACTTTTTTTTGATATGTATTTCATTTTTGGCCTGGGTGATCTCTATTACAGGGTATGTAATAATGTCATCTGAAAAAACTAAGAATTAAAAAATAAATTATTAGAATTAATCCACCCGCAATTACAGTTGTCGACGTCTGTTTAAAAAGCATCAAATCTTTTGAACTTTTAGAATAGATATAAAGACCTAAGAGGTATGATGAAAAACCAATTAAAAGAGGGAATAAACGAAGTTTAAAATAGACTTCAGGAATCAACTGTAATCGTAATAATGTATTAATTATTAAATATAGAAATATTAAAAATAGACCAAAATTATAAAATAAATTTTTAGATATCTGAAAATCTATTTTCTTCTTAATAAAAAACCTCTTTGGGTAAAAATGATATTTTTGGAAAAAAAGTTATTAAACATAAAGATTTATTTTCAGAGTTATATCTTTTGATTCTTGCATAAGTAGTCTTGGACATTTTTTGCACTCTTTTTTTTTCTTTTTTTTATATTTTTTACAACATTTTGATTTCATGAGTGCTGTAATTTATAATATAAGATAATGAGATTCAATATCATTAATTTTTCATTTAGTCGCTTTACTTTATTATTAAAGTGATGATGGGTAATAACACTTTCTAAGCGAATCTAAACGCAAAGCTCAAATAAGAAAGCTTATAATAGATTTACTAAGTACAATAAATCAAAAATACTAATGTGATTATCTCCGTCTAAATCAGAATTTTCTTCATATTCATTTAATAAAACTAAATTTACTATTTGTAAAGCATCTAGAATATTTAAGACCCCATCATTATTTATATCGCCTATCAAAGAAATAATCTTTTTAAATATCCATGCTTTATTTGTTGATAGAAAACCGTTTGGGTCAAAACCTCCAAAGTATATTGCATCCTCATTAGTAAATGGAGATTTAACATAGCATCTAGTTGCAACTAGTGGAGGGTCATCAAATGTTATACTTTCATTAACCTGTTTAATAGAATATTCAGCATTACTATTTCTTACAGCATAGAGCGCACCACTATAATACTCGTTCCATTGAGGAAAATTCCCCTCTTGAATTAAAGATTCAAAGCCAACAATGTGTACATATTCATTTTCAGAGGGTTCAAATATTTTTAGAAAATCATTATATCCACCGAGTACATAATTGACAGAAGTTCCCGGTAAATATTCTTCTACAAGTAGAGAAATTTTTGTTTCAAATACTCTATTAAAGCTTCCATCTTCATTAGATTCTAAACGATAGATTGTTCCTTTTGATTGACTGTTTGGGCACCACATCAAAATCATTGAATTATTACTTTCTTCACTCTCTAAAGAGGTAAGACCTCGAATTCCTCCCACTGCTGAATTAATATTTGTGTTTAAATCACTAAAATCATGAACAATTGAATAAGTTGGAGAGACCCCATCATTTCTTCTAAATAGTTTATTCCCAGATGAGAAATACAAAGAACCATGTGAAATAGTAATCCCTAATGGGCGAATACTGAATGGACCAATCTCTGGTTCTGAGCTCCATTCTATCTTACCTGAAATAGTTGGATTATAACTTCCTGTAAAGATTCCTTTAGTACCAACTGAAATAAGTAAATGTTCGATTCCAGTAACTTGATCAGTATATAATTCCATGTCTCGAATTGAATAATCTTCTCCTGCTGGCAGACTTCCTTGATAGATGATTGATTCATCCCAGCTATCACTACTTTCATTCCTAACAAACGCACTTGCAACCACTGGAGAAATAATATAATTAGAAGAATAAGCAGCGGTAATCAAAAGAGTATCAGGGGCATCCAGAAAGTTGCCTTCGTGATCTTTTTTAAAGATAATTTCTTTTAATACCTCGGGTCTCAAATAATAGGAGTTTAAATCAAGGTCCACAGTCCAGGAACTATCAGGATGTTTAAGTATAATTATTTGTGACCAGCCTAAAGAGATATCACTTCCTCCATACCAGATATTAGATTGATCTTGCCAGTACCCCACAGATGCAAATAATTTATTTTGATGACCTACTAACTGCAGAACCTCTGATCCACCTAGATAATGGTTCTCTTCATTCAATTCGCCAGCGGTAAATGATCTTTCCCATTCTTGGGCATTTAAAGAGATAAATGAAAGGCATATTAATAAACGTAACATATCAAATATTACTTATCATATGAATAAATGGAAACTTCCTTTCCTTCCCATTATGCAAATAGAAATATTAATTAATATTGAATTTTTAATGCTCACATATCTAAGAACACGCTTCACTCAAATTTTTGTATTTTAAATCCGTGCAATAGAACTAGTAAGTATTAAAACTCTAAATTTGGGTGGAGGGTAATAAGGCCGACTATTTAAATAATCAAAAATATATGTAAATTTGTTATTATATCGCTTTTTAAATTTTAGTAAACTTACAGTCTATTCTAAGAGTTTTCGAATTTATTTAGATTGAATATTTTCGACGCGGTAGCTCAGTTGGTAGAGCAGTGGCCTTTTAAGCCATTGGCCGTGAGTTCGAGTCTCACCCGAGTCACACGACGAGAATACCAATATTCTCTTATAAAGCCCTCGATAACCATCGGGGGCTTTTGTGTTTCAAATCCTATTAGTCGATTTTAAACCAAACCTTTGTCAATAAATTGCTGAAAAAAATCAACAACTGCTTTTTTTACTGGTGAATACTTAATGCCTAACTCTTTTATACTTTTACTATTATCAAAATCAATTTTATATCCGATGTTTTTACTAACGAAATTTCTTTTTATACCAAGAAAAGGCGCTAAGATCCATATTAAAAATTTAGGAGCGTTCCTTGTAGGAACAGGATATTTATCACCAAATTTTTCTTTTATAAAGCCTCCAGCCTCTAACAAAGTATGAGTCTCTCCTGATAATATGTGCCTCCCTTTTGCTTTCTCATTAAATCCAGCTATTACATGAGCCTTACTTACGTCTCTAACATCAACCATTCCCATTGTAACGTCTGGAGCTCCACTTTTAAGGTCTCCATTTCCCATCTGGAGCATGAATTTTTTACTTTCAAACATTGCATCAGAGTTCAAGGATGGGCCGAGAACAAAGCTTGGATTTATAACGACGAGGTCCCACCTTTTTTGCTCTTCATTAATTCTCCATGCCTCTTTTTCAGCAATGGTTTTTGAATAGCTATATTCTCCATCTGTTGCTGTACTAGTAGTATTCCACATTGATTCATTAAATATACCCCCATCAACTGATTGAGCATCAACACCATTACCATAAATTGCCGCCACACTGCTTGTAAGCACTACACGTTTGACTGATTCTACTTCATTTACAGTTTTTAAAACATTTTGAGTCCCTATTAATGCAGGATCAATAACCTCTTTTTGTGGATCTTTGGAATCCATAACAAAAGGAGATGCGGTATGAATAACAAGCTCACAACCTTTCATTGCTTCTTTGTAAGAATTTTCAATCAATAAATCAGATTCAAAATATTTAATTTGACCAGAAGAATTTTCTGCAAGCTCATCAAGATGAGCTCTTTTTTCCTTGTTTGATAAATTTCTTATTGGAGCATGTACTGTGATGCCTTTATCTAGCAAATTTTTTACAACCCATCCAGCTATATATCCAGTAGCACCAGTAACAAGAACAGGGCAAGAGGTGTTTATTTTCATTTTAATCTCTTTCTTTTAAATAATTAATGATTGCGGGCGATAATATTAACATGAATAACTATTAACATTGTTTAATAATTAATTAATAATAAAATAATAAATATGAATAATTATAATTATTCTTTTAATATTAATATTTATTTTAATTCATAGAATGTTTGCAGAGGGAAGATGGCTCATTGAACCTACTCATTACAATGGAGAGTTGACTCTCCCCTCTACTTTTTTATTTAAATTTTAGATTTTAACCAAAAAATCTAAGAATCACTCTTGTGCTTATGTCAAGAGTCAATTTTTTCAATTGATATAATTGTAAATTTAATTTCTTCACCTCTAATATCTAGGGTAAATGTGTCATTAACTTTTTTCCCAACAATTGTTTGTCCAAAAGGTGAGTGGTAGGTCACAACTAGAGGATAAGAATCAAGATCTAATTCAATTGGCCCAAGTAGATAATAATCTTCTGGTTTATCTTTTCCTTCTTCAAGAATAACAACTTTATTTCCGAACCCGACCTCTTTAGTATTAACATCAATATTCTCGATAATTTGAAATGGAGAATGAGATTGCATTAATTGCTTTTTATAAACAATTAAACTTTGTTCCTCTCTAGCAGCATGGTACTCACCATTTTCTTTAAGATCTCCGTGACTAGCAGCTTCTCTAATTTTTTCTGAAGTTTGTCTTTTCCGTTTATCTAAAGCGTCCATCTCTTCCATCATTGCACTGTATGTTTTTCTTAAAATCAAGGTAGCCATTGCTATGTCCTTTTTACTAATTTGATTAAATAAAATGAATAACTCACGTTTAAATATAATCAATTACATAAATTCTGTAACAGAAGTAACATTCTAATTAGTCATATTAATTAGTTTTTTTGTGGCGTTAATATGTATATCTGTAAAACTATTTATTAATTAGACTGATATGAGGTTTAAATAAATTTGATAATGAGCAAATTAAGAGAAAAAATAAAACAAATTATTTTTGGTACTAATACAAGGGCTGGAAAATTATTTGATGAAGTATTAATCGTTGCTATTGTTTTAAGTATCATTACAGTAATGTTAGAAAGCGTATCAGATTATAACCAAAAGTATGGTGCCATACTTATCATTGCAGAATGGGTGTTTACAATACTATTTACACTTGAATATTTTCTAAGAATATATTGTATAAGACGACCAATGAGCTATGCTCTTAGTTTCTTTGGTATAATCGATTTGCTCTCTATCATACCCACCTACTTGAGCGTACTATTACCAGGAACACAAGTTTTATCGATCATTAGAGTTTTAAGGGTACTAAGAATATTTAGAATTTTAAAGTTAGTTCAATATATGGGAGAAGCGAATAATCTAGTTAAAGCATTAGTTTCCAGTAAAAAGAAAATTTTTATTTTCCTTTTTGCTGTTTTAAATATTGTTATAATTCTAGGATCAATAATGTATTTAATTGAGGGTGAAAAAGCTGGTTTTTCCAGTATCCCAAGAAGTATTTACTGGGCAATTGTAACTCTTACAACAGTAGGATACGGAGATATCACTCCAATAACATCATTAGGGCAAACTATATCAGCAATGATTATGTTAATAGGTTATAGTATTATTGCTGTACCAACGGGCATAGTTACATCAGAATTAACATCTCATAAAAGAAGCAATGTCACTACAATTTCGTGTGTTGTATGTGAGGAAGACAATTTAGATAGTGGTTCTCTTTTCTGTAATAAATGTGGATCTAAAGTTGATAGCTAATAACATCAATCCGAAAATATTATTTATATTAATTTTATTTCTTCTAACAGAAATAATTGCCGCTAAAGAACCGCAAAATTGGGATAACTCCTTAGAAACAACAAAAAAAGAAATTTTTATTGTTGAAAATTTTATAGGAGGATTTGATGTGCCTTGGGGAATGGCATTTTTGCCAAACGGTAAATTATTAGTTAGCGATAGAAATGGTACTCTATGGTTAGTTGATAAAAATGGTGAATATAAAGTCAAAATAACTGGAGTCCCTAAAGTTAAGTATAAAGGTCAAGGAGGCCTTCTAGATATCCAAATTCATCCAAATTATAAAGATAATAATTTCATTTACCTTAGTTATTCTGATTTTTTGAAAGATAATAAAAATAAATCATTTACATCGATTGTTAGAGCAAGGCTAGATAAGAACCAAATGACAGATATTATTAGTATATACAAAGCCGATAATATTTTTTACACTAAAAGCACCGTTCATTATGGTACTCGTATTGTCTTTGATAATAAAGGATATTTATATTTTTCAATAGGTGACAGAGGAGAAAGAAAGCAGGCGCAGTTATTAACATTTCCGAACGGAAAAATCCATAGGCTTCATGATGACGGTTCAATACCAATAGATAATCCATTCGTAAATCAAGTGGGCGCTATTAAATCAATATGGACATATGGTAATAGAAACCCACAGGGCCTCGCTATTAACTCAAAGTCTTCTTATCTATTTGAAACAGAGCATGGGCCCAAAGGCGGTGATGAGCTGAATATTCTAAAAAAAGGTAATAATTATGGTTGGCCAGAAATAACATATGGTAAAAACTACACTGGCACAAGAATAACAAAATTCACCCATAAAGAAGGTATGGAACAACCAGTAATTCATTGGACGCCCTCCATTGCAGTCTGTGGTATAGATTTTTATAATGGTAAAATATTTAAGAACTGGGAAAATAATTTATTAGTTACCTCACTAAAATTCGAGAACCTTTATAGATTAGAAATACTTGATAATAAAGTACTAAATCAAGAGATGATATACTCTGCTGGAAGCAGGATAAGAGATGTTGAAACCGGACCAGAAGGGTGGATTTATTTAGCGGTTGAAGATCCTGGAAGAATAATTAGACTGAAGCCATCAAGCAAGTAAATACTACCAATATTCACCAATAAAAGTATTCCAATTTTGTTTCATTTGATTTGGTACAGGGAAAGTATAGTCATGTAAGACACATTTAACTTTACTTCCTTCTGATATTTTTTTCATTTGTCCTCGCGTAACCAAATAAGACAATACTTCTACTGCCTCATTACCCTTTTTAAGCCTATTGGATTGCCGCTTTGAGCTTAGCTTTATCTCTTCACCATTTACAAAAAATGATAACGTTTGTCCATCAGGAATTGAGAGTTGCTCTGTTCCATAATACGATACTCTCAGATAAGGAACTTTAAGCGAGGATATAATAATATCCATATCTACCGATACTTTTTCATCTGGTATAAAAAAACCATTCGATTTCTGTCGAATCATAAAAGTCCCAGTATAACGATTTTCCTTCTTTAAAACCCTGTAATCATTTTTTGCATATTGAACAGGCTTATATTCTGCTACTTTTCTATTGAAAATAGAAGAGCAGGATATAGAAAAGATTAAGAAAATGCTTAAAAACAGTATTCTTTTAATTGTGGTTTCCTCAAAAAAAAATTAAAAATTTAGTTATACAGTTAGAATTAATAAGATAATCTAGCATTAATAAGTTAGAAACTAAATGAGTTCGTTTAATCTTTCTTAAATCTTAAAAGAGTTAAGATAATTGTAGTGATCCATGCACTCTTTAAAAATATCAATATGCTCTTTTTTAAGATCTTGAGAAGGTTCTTTATAACTCATAAACCCATCTGAATTAACTACATTGTTATACCAATGTGAGGACCACACGCCATCTGATGACCTATTACCTTTTGGCCAATTAAGCATTTTTATTGAAAATTCAATATCAAGTTCAATGCACAATTTTTGCAGGATACTTTTAGGTGAAGATAGAATATCTTTTGAATCGAATACTGATGGAGAAGATCCAGTTATTTCCCTTATTTTTTTAAAAAGATTGACTTGCTGTTCATAGCCTAAATCATAAGCACTGTTAATATTATTTTTTTTCGCATAACTAATGATAACTTCTTTTGGGTGTCGTATTAAAAAACAATTTTTAAAACTTTTAACCCAACCTATATCGTCATATGAAAGAATATGATGAACCATATGTTTTTGATACCAGATTGCTTTATTTTTTGGCAAATCACTTGTGATTAAATCAACAACTTCATTCCAGTTTCTGCTTTGTGACCTCAACACCTCTTTCTTGCAAGGATGATCAAAACCTGTTTTATTTAGATAATAAGCATAAAATGGCTCATCAATTACAATTGTGTCCTTGCGATTTTCAAAAGACCTCATCATTGCAGTAGAAATATTTCTTGGCCCAGACCACATTGCTATTCTATTTATATCTATCATTATAATAAAACTTCATCGATATCGGTTCGATATAGGTTTGATAATCGTTTTGTAAAATCGCCTTTTTTAAAAGTGACTCCATCAATTTCTACTACTGGTAGTATACCTGCAAATGTTCCCGTGACAAAGGCTTCGTCTGCATTAAGTACTTCCTCTATTGAAAAATTTTTTTCATGTACTATGATATTATTATCTTTACATAATTTGATAACTGATCCTCTTGTTACACCATTTAAACAAAATTCACCTGATGATGTCCAAACTTCATTATTTGTAATTATAAAAAAATTTGTAGAATTACAAGTAGATACAAACCCATTAGGATCATACATAAGGCCTTCATCGACACCTAGGATTTCAGCTTCAATACAAGCACTAATACAATTCATTTTACTTAACGAATTTATTTTAGGATCTTGAACAGTGAAGTCTCTTCGTGTTTTAACTGATGCTAATCTTATCCCTTTGTCAAATGTCTCTTCATTAGGTTTTTTATACTCTGGGATAATAACAATTGTAGGATCACTTACAGTTACTTTTGGATGTTGATAAGGAGTACTTTTTAATCCTCTAGAAACAATCAACCTAATATGGGTATTAGAAATCATGTTGTTTTTTTTCAATGTCTTTAGAACAGCAGCTTTAATTTCTTTTTTAGTTAAATGGATTTCCATAGCAATCGAACTTGCTCCATCATATAAACGATCGATATGATTATTAAAGTGAATCAATCTATTATTATGTAGACGTATTCCTTCCCACACACCATCGCCTAGAAGAAAGCCACTATCGAAAACTGATATCTTGGCTTCAGATCTATGGAAAAATTCACCATTTATATATATATAGATATCCTCGTTACGTTTATCATTTATATAGTCATGAGTTGATGCCATTATACCCCCCTATTTTAATTTTATTTGTCTTAGTCTTTCGAATAAAATTGCAGAGACTGCTGCAGAAACATTAAGTGAATTTGCGTTTCCTTGCATTGGTATTTCTCCTAAAAAATCACAATGTTCAATAACTTTTTCTCGAATACCCTTACCTTCGCTACCGACAACAATAGCAGTATTCCCAGAATAATCTAATTTATCCCATGATTTTGCACCAATACTATTTTCGATGCCAATAATCCAAAAATCATTTTTTTTGAGTTCTAAAATTGCCGAAGAAATATTCGTAACCTCATAAAGAGGCATGCTTACAAAAGCTCCTTGGCTAATATTAATAATCGTATTTGAAAGTCTAAAAGAATTGTGTGATGGAAAAATAATACCATCTATGCCCGCGCACTCTGCTGTTCTAATAATTTGACCTGCATTTTGCGGATCTTCTATTCTATCTAAAATCAATAAACATGAATCCGATTTTTTTTTATCAAAATCACTAAAGTATTTGCCTACAGGTCCTTTAAATGATACAACTATCCCTTGGGATCTAAGATTATCAAATTTTTTATAGAAATCATTTTTCTTTAAAAAACTTATTGAATTACGATGTTTTTGAAAATCAATTTTATTTGAAAAAAAACTTTTTTTATCCTCAAGTATGTATGCCTTTATTATTTCATATTTGGATTGATTTAGAAGTGGAAAACAATTGTTGTACCCATAAACCTGAAAAATGTTTTTGATCTTATTATTTTTTTTTGACATGGATTATAAGATGTAAATTAGTACTACATTAAATTTTAACTAAACAATTATATTAGTTCAGAAATTGGTATCAAATACATAATTTCTGGCCTTTGCTTCTGGGCCCATAGCTCAATTGGTTAGAGCAGCGGACTCATAATCCGTTGGTTCGGGGTTCGAGTCCCTGTGGGCCCACATTAAAAAAATTAATGAGGTAACTATGAAAAATTTATATTTTGTGTTTATAATTCTTGGATACGCTTTTTCCATGAATTCCACTATTACATTTTATGACGGTACAACTTTAAAAGGAGAGCTCTCTTCTTCTGATACAAGACATGTCTTTATCGTTCCCGAAGGACTTGTTATGCCAGAAAAAATACCTGTTGTTGACATAGACAACTTTACCTTGGAAAATGGTATTATTTTGGTAGAAGATGGGCTAGCGAAACAAACTTATATTGATGGGAAATTTTCAGTAATCCAGAGAAATATTAGCGAAGATTCTACTTTAGAAGATAGTAGTGATGATGAATATGAAAGTTTAGGAAATTTAGACTACTTTTCAATATCTGGATTTTATGGAAGTCCTGTCTATTTTAGACCAAGCCTTCAAAATGAAGAAGGTGAAAACCCGACGGCAATACCCACATTAGGCCTTAATTTTTCACTACCCTATTTCCCTCTTGGACCTGTAAATATGTCAATTGGGGGGCGTTTAATTACTTTCGGTTTTGATAAAGAATTTGGCACAATCGAAAAATCTAAAAAAATTAAATCAATTACAATTGCTTCTGTTTTAAAGGCTGATCTTCAACCAATACTTAATTTTTTTGGCGATAATATCCATCCAACTATTGAGAGTGGGATAACATATTCCTTAGGTTGGGATGAAGACTATTCTGGTGGATTAGGTATAGTTGTAGGTGGATCATTAGACTACTGGTTTGAAGACTCTCCCATAGGTCTTAGCTTATTTGGAAATGGTTATATGATTCCTGATCCAAACGAGTCTTTAACTGGTTTTGGAAATATTGGAGCATCTATTTTATTGTCTCTAAAAAGAGGCAACTAGCTTTCTTGATTTCAAAAAAGCGCTTAATCTTCCTTTTGTCTGGTGTTTTATTTTCCCAAACTCTGTACCAAGGTTCTATAGATTTTTCTTATAGTGGCTCAGAGACTGGAGCTTTTTCATCTTCACCTGAAGACACAACCAGTTTTGGGGGCGCTTTAAATATCTCATTAAATGATTCTTCTTCATTCTTGATGATGGGGATTACACAACGAGAGGAAAATGTTTTTGATTTCTTTTTGACTGTTCTAGAAGATACTACCTTCCCTATACAGCCTAGAGCTTGGTCCTGGAATATTAGTATTACTGATATAGCAAATATTATAGAAGACCCCCTGAGTCTTTCTACGCTTTCTGTTTTTGTACCTAACCTTGATTCAAGTTTTGCAAATCAATGGCTTACATTTTTTACTGATTCATCAAATGCTAGCGATTCTTTGTCTCTCGATAGCCTGTCATCTTTTTTTGTTGAAAACTTAATTGATGATTCTTACATAGCTACACAAGGAGACATCCAAATAAATGAGGCCAACGAAGAAGCTATTTCTGGAAACTTCAGCTTCACTATGTGGAAACCTTTGTTTTCATTCACTAATATAAATAGTGGGCTTTTTAATTTTAGTCCAGTTAGTTTGGAAAACTTGTCGACATCAGTAATTGATAATAATCTACCTAAAACATTTTCTATTCAAGAAGCGTATCCGAACCCATTTAATCCTGAAGTAAAAATTCCTTTTGAAACTTCAATCGGACAATTTGTGAACATTTCTGTTTTTGATATTAATGGAAAACTCGTTAAAAACTTATCCAATAAATATTGGTACCCAGGAAAGCACTCTATTAAATTTTCTGATAATAGATTAACCAGCGGTATATATTTTGTCACTTTCATCCACAAAAAAGGACATGAAACTAAAAAAATCACTTTACTTAAATAGATGAATCTTGATAAAAACAAACTACTATTGCATGAACAAATAAATGATTTGATGCTTTTTAAATGGGCAGATGGATTAGAGGGGTACATACAACTAAAAATGCTTAGAAAGAAATGTCCATGTGCAAATTGTGAAGGCGAAAAAGATGTTTTTGGCAATATTTATAAAGGTGAAATAAGGCCTAACTCAGAAAAAAGTTTTTTATTAAGTGGTTTGCAGCCAGTAGGATATTATGCGTTAAGACCTTATTGGCAAGATGGACATCATTCTGGCATTTATTCATTTGAAATGTTGCGCGCTTTATGCGAAAATCAGGAAGATAAATAAGATAACTATTACTTAAAATGAAAATCATATTACCATTAGCTCTATTACTAATTTTTTCTTGTGCAGGCAAAAAAACACTAGAGGTTTCACCTATCATGCTGAAGATTGATGGACCTATGAAAAACAGCGATGAAGAAATTTCTGGAATGGACTGGTATTATGATAATTTAATTTTATTACCTGAAAACTTAAATGGATATGCTTTTGTTATAAAAAAAACAGAAATTGATTCAAGGATTAATAAAATTGACACTACTGCAATTAGACCACAAAAAATTAAATTTAATACTCCAGATTATAAAAATACGATCCCCGGTTTCGATTCATTTGAGTCTATTGCTTTTAGAGGATATGAGGTTTATGTAACCATTGAAATAAAATTTGATGATAGTATGAGTTGCTTGTTAGCTAGAGGTCATATAGATGAAAGAAGTTTAGAAATCACAATCCCCGAACAAACATTAACGACCTTAACTGTTCCTAGCTATGTTGATAATATGTCTTTTGAATCTCTAATTATAAATAAAGATAGAATCATTGCGTTATTTGAGGCAAATGGAGATAGTTTAGTTGAAAAACCACATGCATTATCAATCAATTTATCTGGTAACGACATCAAAAAGAACACAATTTCTTCAGTTAATTATAGAATCGCAGATGCAACAAAAGCGGATGGAAAAAACAGGTTTTGGGCAATTAACTACTTTTTCCCAGGTGATAAAAAAACTTTAAAGCCTGGCATTGATGTTTTAACTACAAAATATGGGAGTGGTTTAACTCACAGCCTTTCTCAAAGAGTAGAAAGGTTAATTGAATTTAAAATTATAAACAACAAGGTAATGTTAACAGATTCACCTCCTATCGAGATTAAATTAGAAGGTAAGAAGACTTCAAGAAAATGGGAAGCAGTTGCAAGGTATGAAAATAAAGGCTTTCTTTTAGCTACTGATAAATATCCTAAACCTTACACTCTTTTCGCTTATCTCCCTTTTAACTAATTCGATTTATTAATTAATGGCAATATAAGTAGATCGATTGCCTTATTTAGTTTAGTTATTGTAAAGTAACAAAACAGTTCATTTAGACTCACCTTGTTTAGCTACGGCTTCTATTTTTTCTCTAATGTCATCTTGATTACCGAGATAATAACTTTTAACTGGTTTTAAATCTTGATCTAATTCATAAACTAATGGGATTCCTGTTGGGATATTCAAACTAATGATTTCATCAGCTGAAATTCTATCTAAGTGCTTTACTAATGCGCGTAAAGAATTTCCATGAGCTACAATCATTACTTTTTTACCTTCTTTTACTTTCAGACTTATTGTTTTTTCCCAAAGAGGTAAAAATCTTTTAACCGTATCCTTTAAACATTCGCTCGAAGGCAAAATGCTTTTATCTAAACTTTCATATTTCTTATCAAACCTCGGGTGTCTTTCATCATCCGAACTAAGTGCTGGAGGACTAATATCATAACTTCTTCTCCATATTAATACCTGATCATCTCCATATTTTTTTGCAGTTTCTAACTTGTTAAGTCCTTGTAAAGATCCATAGTGACGCTCATTTAATCTCCAGTCATAAAAGATATCAGGCTTATTATTATCAAAGTTAGATAAACAAATATTCATTGTATTTATCGCTCTTTTTAAAACTGAAGTATAAACCAAATCAAGTTTTATACCTTCTTTCCCAATTAATTCCCCTGCTCTTTTAGCTTCAGATTCTCCTTTTTTTGTTAATTCTACATCTGTCCACCCTGTGAACTTATTTTCTAAGTTCCACTTACTTTGGCCATGTCTTAATAAAACTAATTTCATTTTTCACTCCCTCTTTTATAAAAAGCTTATTCTTTTGGTTCTACTCTATTTAATAGTTTATCTAATTTTATTCCTACTCCAATACCATAACTTAACCAACCAGTAAAAATTTCTTCATTTGGAAGACCATATAGTTTCCCATATGTACTTACATATATTGGCATACTTTTAATATTATAATCAAAGTTCAGACCTGTCAAAATTCCAAAACC